>OCAM01001097.1_pt1 | contig 16772 bp, 10 predicted proteins | sample 1538281 | NCBI WGS metagenome assembly OCAM01 (sample SAMEA2580273, study PRJEB22360) | human gut metagenome | biome: human gut; feature: human-associated habitat; material: faeces | place: Denmark | collected 2008/2010 | reverse complement strand
TGGTAAATCTCCCGAATAGGGCATACTTTGCGATTTTAGCATATCTGCATTTGCGTAAGTAAAATTAACGGTTGAATGATTTACCTGTTCAGAAAATGCATTAAAAAACTCTCCCACCCACGCAATTTCTTTTTGATTGTACAATTCCTTCCCCTGCTGTTCAGAAATAGCATGATATACGATCTGCGCTGTCTTTTGATTAAGTTTTTGTGTTTCCTGCGGCACTCCAAATCCATAAAGGACAATGGCAGACAGTAATGCACTGGCAAGTGCAATCGTCAAAACAATAAAGATATTTCTTTTTCGATTTGCCGATATATTCCTGCCTGAAATACGCTTTATTATGGTTTTTGTATCATTTTCAAAAGGTAGTGTCATAGAAATCAACTCCTATCTTACTATTTTTCCATCTTCAATCCTCACAATGCGATCAGCAAGCTGCACAATAGCATTGTTATGCGTAATCATTACCAACGTCTGATCGAACTCCCTGCTGGTTCTCTGAAGCAATCCCAAAACATCTGCACTGGTTTTCGAGTCAAGATTGCCTGTAGGTTCATCGGCCAACACAATTGCAGGTTTAGCAACCAAAGCCCTTGCAATCGCCACTCTCTGCTGCTGACCACCGGAAAGATTATTCGGCATACTTTTTAGCTTATCTTCCAATCCCAGCATAGCAACCACTTCGTCCATAAATTTCTGATCTACGATATCTCCATCTAACTCTACCGGAAGAACAATGTTTTCATAGACATTTAAAATCGGAACCAGATTATAATTTTGGAAGATAAAACCAATATTCCTCCTACGAAAAATAGTGAGTTGCTCATCATTCATTTTAGCCAATTCTTTCCCTGCTACGACCACACTTCCTGATGTTGGAGTATCCAATCCTCCCATCATGTGAAGCATCGTGGATTTTCCGGAACCCGAAGTTCCCACCACTGCTACAAATTCTCCTTGCTCAACAGAAAAATTTACACCATCTAAAGCACGAGTAATGTTCGGTTCTGTGCCATAATATTTTTTTAAATCCTTTGTCTGTAAAATACTCATATTCAAAGACTCCTTTCAATGCTTTCTGCTCTATGGTTAAGGCCATTATAATAAAAATTGAAGTACAGTGTTACAACGCTCAGACATTTGAATATTAGTCTGCCATTTTGATTCGTTCCACCAATGAATTTCTGCATTGAATTTTTAGACAGATAGCAGAAATTGCAACGGATATTATTACTATACAGGTACCATAAATTAGTAATGGAATAAAAGGAAAAGTATATTGAAAATAAGTTAAGCCATTCGCAGACAATATCCTCACCAACAAATACCCCATCAAATTTCCTGCCACAACTGTAATAATCAAACATGGAATAATCAATAAGACACTTTCATGCAACAGCATTTTCTTTATCTGTTTTTTTGTCATACCGATAGACTCTAATATTCCAAATTGTTTTCTCCTTGTACTGATACGACTAATCAAGGTGTTTGTCAGATTAAAAATGCTAAACATAATGACAAAGGCAGATACCCCATAAACTTGTACGCCAGTATTATGAATCGTATTTGCCGAAGATTCTTTTACCTCTTGTAATGTTTCCATTACCAAATCAGGATGTCGGGACAGTATTTTATTTAATTTACTTTCTACTGATTTACCCACTTTTTCATATTCAGGTACAGACAAAGTTAAGGAAGCTGTTAAATCCATATCGCCCCACAACTTTTCTATAGTTTCTTTTGGAAGATAAAAGCCCTCATTCATACTTTTTGCGGAAGTACCGGCAATCAAAACATCTATGCTGTGTTCAGTTCCATCAAACCATCGTAATGTCACTTTTTCTCCTGTTGACGGGCAAGTATGATAGACTTCTTCCTGTACGCTTGTCCCTAATATAACCATAGCGTCTTGTTCGACTAATGTTTCGTATGTCCAATCAACAGGAAGCGTTTTCAGAATTTCCTCCTGATTATCAGGCGTAATCGGAATAATGGGAATTTCTAATTGTTCATCATGATACTCAATAATAGCCGCTGTTCTCTCCGTAGCATAAATCTCTTTAACTTCTGAGATTTGTTTCAATTCTTCCATGAGTTCCTGCGAAAAAGGCGTATCAACTTGATACTCTGAAATACCATAGGGTTTTGGATTGACTAATGTATTGTGGTTAATCGTAATATAATATTCTCCATCTTCCAAATTCCCCATTCTTGCAAAGGAGTCTGGATTCCATGATGATATACAGGTGGCTCCCACCATAAATAAAATCCCACCGATTACAAGCGAGACAATCGTCAAATTGTGTTTTTTTCGATCCTGCTTTTCACTCAATACGGCCAAAGAATAGGGTGAGAGGCGAATATGATTTTTTCTGTTCCACACTTTACTTTCTTTTAGTTCTTGAGCATCTACAACATATCTTGATGCTTCAATAGGAGAAATATTTGAAGCTATTTTGGCAGGCTTATAAACGGAAATTTGTACGACGATAATTCCCAATATTATTGCGAAAATACTTGTGGCTATGGTATTGATAATCGTTATTCCATTCGGCTCTAACAAATATGCAAATATAATACCAACTGTAATACCGGCAGGTATTCCGAGTAGGCAAAAACGATACCCTTCTTTACGAATCATCCGTTTAATTTGTTTTTCTGTCATACCAATAGTTTTGAGCTGTCCAATCTGCGACACTTGATTTGATACCGACAGGTAGAACACACTGTATATGACAATTCCGCTTGAAAATGCAATAAAAAGAGCAGCTAAAAGAACACCTCTCATTCCTGATCCACTAATAAGCGAGGAACAAAATTTACTATTAAAATAAATTTGATTCCTACTTATGTCTTGGGATGAAGCCAAACGATATACCGTATTCTCAAAATCAATAAGTCCCATTTCCGTTGCGCCATTTACACGAATCAAGGCACTATATGGAATATCAGATAATAACACGCCCCGCTCTGCATACGCAGGGGAGACATAAAAGAAAAATGTTCCTGTTTCCACATTATCAGTAAAACCAGTAATTATGAAATCCTCTGTTTTACTCCCCATCGTTGGTAATGTGATGGTATCTCCTATATTTAGCTGATACCCCAGCTCTAATTGAACATTTTTATCGATTACAATTTCATTGTACTGTTCTGGACAGGCTCCACTGACTAATTCATAGGATTTTATAATTCCAAAACCAGTCGGCATATAAACCGCTTCAAATTTGATCCCATCCATCAGAAAACTATAGGGTACAATATCTTCAAGATCAGGTTCTTTTTTCAGAACTTCTATCTGTTCTGCTGTAAGCCCTCCGATGGTAACTTGCTGCATTTGATTCAAAATCTTTTGTTCACTAATTTTGCTGCCTTGTTGGAATAAGGAGATTCCCACAATCAAACTAATTGCCAGCACAATGGTCAAAACATTAAAAAAGCAGAAAATACGATTTGAAGATACATTGCGTTTTGCCAACTTTTTTGTAATAACGCTGGTATCATTTTCAAATGGTAAAGTCATATCCATTCACTCCTTTCGCCATTATCCTAACTCCCAAATGTTGCAGAAATGTCCTAGAATTCTTTTTTTCTAAAATATTTTAAAAGGCAGCCTGATAAACAGACCGCCCGATTGTTATCGTTTGGGAAGAAATGTAGAAAAAGTTGAACCTTTTCCCTCTTCTGATTCAACTGTAATATAGCCACCTTGCATAGTGATAATCTCACGTGCCAGATATAATCCTATTCCAATCCCATCCACATCATGTACAGCTTCTTCCCGATAAAATCGTTTGAAAATAGTTGCCTGGACACTTTCCGGAATGCCTCTTCCCGTATCCGTTACGGCAATTTCCAGATACATCTCCCAGTCCTGTACCGTTACGTGAATATTACCGCCTTCCGGTGTATATTTTACTGCATTATCTAAAAGATTAAACAAAGCCTCCGAAGTCCAGCGGCTGTCATGTGAAACTGTTAAATTTTCAGGACAGTCTACAGATAAATGAAAATGTTTTCTTTCCATAGGAGCAAGAACCCCATTGATCGCATCGACAAGTGTATCCGCAATAGCTGTTTCTTTCTTTTCCAGGGTGATCACACCCGTCTCTAATCGTGATGTTTTCACCATTCCCTGAATCAAAAAATCCAGTTTATCTAACTGACTGGCAGTAGCATGTAAAAATTCCTCACGTGTCTCTTCTGAAATCTTTCTGGTCAGCATCGTGTCATTGAGCATTTTTAGATTTGCTATCGGTGTTTTGGTCTGATGCGAAATATCAGATACCAAAGACTGTAATTCTGCTTTTTCTTCCTCTACTTTATGCCTGGTTTCCTGCATCACATGATATAGCCTTTCCAGGCGATGGCTGATGCGCGCTAACAGCGTTTCCGCTTCATAATTTATCTGCGGCCGAACGGTACTATCCATCATTTCATCTAATGTCCGACATAGCCCATCTGTAAATACCGATAGTTTCTTTTGAAAATAATGCAAAAAGATTACACCCCAGAAAAATAGAAGAATCATCACACTGAAACCGCCAAGTATCACCTTTATATCTTTTGTGAAGGCATAAAGGATGAACAACAAAAGAATCGAGGTCAGAGAAGCGCCTCCCACGATCAGCCGCAGAAAAGTTCTGGTTGATAAATTCTGTAATTTCATCGTGATTCACCGCCTATCCATTGATACCCCATTCCGTAAGCAGTTTTAATATATTTTCGCTCATCTGTTTCAATCTTTTTGCGAATGCGGCTGATGATCGTAGTAAGCGTATGCTCATCGATAAAATCCCCATCAACATCCCACAATTTCTCAATCAGTTGCCGCTTCGTTAATATAATGTGCGGATTTTTTACAAACAAAAATAAGGTACGGTATTCTTTAGGTGTAAACTCTATCGCCTTGCCCTCCAGAACTGCACTCTGCTCGGAAAAGTCAATTTTCAAAACTTCATCCTCAAACACGTCATGTTTTGGTGTCCGCAATTCCATATTTGCAAAAACAGCGGCTACCTTTTTGCAGAGAACCATCACTGAAAATGGTTTTGTAATATAATCTGTGCATCCGGCTTCATAGCCTTTCAGCATATCACCTTCTTTATCATTTGCTGTGATAAACATAATATAGGTATGCTGCCCTCTTCCTCTGATCTCATCACATAAATGCAGACCGTTCCCATCCGGCAGATTAATATCCAACAGAGCAATATCAAATTCACTCTTTTTCAATCGTTCTACTGCATCCTGAAAACTGTATGCAGAGGCTACTTCATAACCATCTGCAGTAAGATTATAAGCCAGCGTTTTATTTAATACTTTGTCATCTTCTACAATTAAAATTTTCCTCAATCCAGATTCTTCCTTTCCCATCTTCTAAACTTATCGCTATTTTAAACCTCAAATGTTACAGAAATGTCCTAAATACCGTTTTTCTGATGTTCATCATTCCAAAACATAGATTGATTATATCCTATTTTCTTTCAGGAAAAAATGTTTTCCATAAAAAAATGCTTTTGCTGAAATATTCCACACTTTTCAGCAAAAGCACTTTTCTCTTATTCCATTGACCGCATTTGTTCAATCAGGGATTGTTTTTTCTGCCTGCGGATTGTCCAAACAGATAAAATAAGCTCTACTGTCACAAGTACTACTACATATACTCCCATCTGCAACCATGGAAATTCGTAAGGAAGGATTCGTCCAGCGTAAGCACTGATACTGAATTTTCTCCATACCAGAAGCGTAATTGGCAGTCCAATGGCAAGCATAAGCAAAATACTGCTAACCACATACCCCATTCCTTCCCATACCGTCATTTGCGCTAATTGTTTCGGCGCTAACCCGATCGAACGCAACACGCTATTTTCTTGTCTGCGCGAATATTGATTAGAAAGTGTTGTATTGATAAGGTTGATCACACCAAACAAAAAGATGAACCATGAAATCACCTGCATTACACCATATGCTACATCCATATACCCATAACTATCTACCTTATCCTCAAAGGTATCTAAGCCAATATCGGTATGCGAAACAACAAGATTCTCCAAAGCCTTTCCCACTTTTTCGGATTTCTCCGGATCGCAGACAATGTCCCAAGAGTAATCAAAATTAGTTACATCTGGTATTAATTCCTGAAACAGTTCTTCCGACAAAAACATCATTGGTCCATCCACTCCGATTGGACCATGTCCACTGGCAAAATCAGTTTTTTCCCCATCAAAAAATCCTGATATGGTTACAGGAATTGTTTTCTCTCCCAATGAAAGTTCTATGGTTTCCCCCAATTTCTCTTTCCCATCAAAATCACGATAATCGTCTTTCAATAAAATACTATTGTCGCCCGGCATACTTCCTTCTACAACAGCTTGTGCCAGAAGTTCCTTATTTTCGTTAGTAATCATGTCGCAAGTACCGCGAGCAGTAATTCCACCAAAAGTAGCTCCATAACTTGCAGATTTCCTTGTAACCAGAATATCTTCTACTCCATCAATCCCCAGAACTTCCTGTTTCAATTCTTCATTCAATGGATTTCCCTGTTTGAGAAGATCAATATGTTCCCGATCCGAATCAATGTAAATCTTATAATCCCCATTTTTGAAATGCTGTCTTGCCATTTTTTCCGGGGATTGCAGAAGCAACAAAGAACTAACAGCCAAAAGCAGAATCCCGCCCAAACTTAGCGAAAACACAATACTGACTGTTTTCTTCCAATCCCTGCGAAAGTTCAGCATTCCGAGAGAACAAGGGCTAATCTTTTTTCTCTTCGCCCGATTTTTTATCTTCTTTTGAAGGGAAGTAAAACGAACTGCTTCAACTGGTGAGATATTTGCGGCTAATTTCACAGGTTTTCGGATAGACAGACAAATCATGGTCCAGCAGATCAATACTGTACATCCAATCACTAAAAGATAGCCTGAAAGAGAAAAACCTTTGGGAAATAACAAAAGTGTCACTCCTAAACCAAGTAAAATCCCGATAGACATGCCTTTCCATCCCAAAGAGTGTCCCTCTTTTTTTACAATACGCATAATCTGCTTTTTGGTAGCACCAACAGTCCGGAGCTGACCATAGCTTTTTATTTTATCAATAATGGAAATACGGAAAATACTTTGAATTACAACACACCCACCTACCAAACCAATACCTGCAAAAGCCATAAGCAACAAAACATTCTCCATGGAAATGTCTCCGTCAATATAACGGAAATAAGCATCATGAAAACCGACTCCAGGTATCTGCAACTCCTCTTTAATCTTCTGAACGTAAGATTTGATAAGTTCTCCGTCTAACTGATTTACATGATTCAGATGTACATAGGCAAAGTATCCGTCAGGTTCATACTTTGTACACTGCTCCAGCATTTCTTTGGAGATAAGAAAAGAGTAAATATTTTGTTTTTCTTGCCCTGTTGTATCTAAAATACCTGAAATAGTATACTCACCCGAAAAACTTTCCGTATCCAAGGTAACTGAATCACCGATATGACAGTCTGGGAAAAATTTTGAAAGCCATTCTTTACTTACTACAATTTCATTTTTCTCTTCCGGTAAATCTCCATCTGCCAAATTCATTTGGGAACGTGCCATATATAGAGTTTCCTTATCCGTATAAGCAAAAAATCCCTTAAATCCTTGTGTAGAAACTTCCTCCCCGTACATATAGTATTCTCCCACACGTGCAAATTCTGGTACCTGTTTTAACTCTTCTATATGTGTTTCATCTACCTGTACATAAGTTGCTTCGTAAGTATCCATCACTTTCTTCTTTTCTGTTTGCATCAGTGAAACTCCAGCCAAACCAGAAAGACTGATTAAAAAAGCGGCTAAAACTACCGATATTATTACCATGATATTTCTTCGCTTTTCGCTTTTTAAATTTCTCTTCGCCAGATTCTTGACAATTCCGTTTGTATTATTTTCAAAAGGCCAAGTCATAGCCTGCCACCTCCTTATTCTGTTATTTTAATTCGCTCTACTAATGATTGTTTCCGTATAGAACGGATGGCGTATATTGAGTAAAGTGCCTGCACGAACATAAGTAGTACAGCAAAAACAAGCAATTCCCAGATCGGAAACTGATATACTAATTGTCCGAAGATTTCTGTTCTCCCTAAAATTATCACTAACAAAAAGCCAGCCAAACCGCCTACGATCAATGTGATTAACAAGGTTACGGCTACATAGCAGAAACATTCCATGGTCAACATTTTAGAAAGCTGTTTATCGGATAACCCTACTGATTGTAAAATTCCAAATTCCTGCTGTCTTGCAATCAAATTGGTCATTAACGTATTGATCAGATTGACCAGAGAGAAGAAAAACAGAAAAGCGAGAAGTCCGTAGATAAACATCATAATATTTTTGAATTGGGCTTCTAGCTGTTCGGCATAATCTGACCGGGAAATAATATTCAGTAGTGGATCGTCTAACAGTGAATAAAGTTCTTTACGCAAAGTATCCGTATCTTTGTCTGTAAAAACATTCCAAACCTGTTCCATATTTTTTATATCTGGATAAAGCTGTTTAGCCAAATCCTCTGGTACGCTGAACAGTCCTATCCCCGTAGTCTTTGTAATATTTTTGCCGTTCGCTATGCCCATGACCGTAAATTCCATAGGTTCTCCACCATAAGGTTGAAAAGTCAGTGTATCACCTATTTTAGGCTGATATCCTGAATACATCGTAGACAAAGGCTTCTCAATATCATCGGTTACAACGATTCCATGATTTTTGACTAATTCATCATAATCAGCAGTTCCCTCCAACACCATCTCTGGAGGAAGCAATTCCTGCTCTTCCTCTCTTGTAAAGGTGTGCAGATAAAAATCTGCGGCAGCGCCATTTGGCAATGACACAAAAGCTGAGGCAGAAGTACGGGAATTTATAGATTTCACTCCATCTACTGCTAAAATTTTTTCTTTAAGCTGTGGAGTTAAAGGATTATTCCGACTAATTTCCGGAAACTTTTCCAAGTCCGCTTCCCATTGAATCGTATAATTACATTTTTCATACATTTGAACAGCAGCCATATTTTTGGTATTGACTGAATGAACTACAGTTGCTGTACTGAACAAAAAGACTCCTGCCATTCCAAGGGAAAGCAGCGTTAGTACTGCTTTTTTAGGATTCCGACGAAAATTCATAACAGCCAGATAACTTGGTGACAGTTGTTTTCCAGATTTTTGAGATGTTTTCTTTGAACATTCTGCCTGATAGCCACTAGCTCGGACTGCCTCGATTGGCGATACTTTTGCCGCAAGTCGGATAGGCGCATGAGAAGAAATTCTCACAATAAGTTCTATAAAGAACATCACGCCCAAAGCAATTATAACGTTCGCAGTCCACTCCCAATAATCTGGAGCCTCCACGAAGCCTGCCACTCCACCGATTGCAATGCCTATTGGAATACTGCAAATTGATAACCGGAAACTTTCTCTCTGGATAATTTTTCGGATCTGTTTAGGAGTAGTTCCTAAAACTTTTAATCTTCCATATTCTCGAAGTTTTCCCCGGATGGAAATAAAGAAAATGCTATAAATAACTAATCCGCAAGCAGCTAAAAAGATGAGTGCAATGGGAATACAAGCATATACACCATCGGATTGAAAACTGCGAATATCAAAATAATTGGAACTGTAAAAAATTCGGTTCTCAGGAATATTATGATCTGCTAAAAAAGCTGCAATATCTGATTTCAGCGCATCCATATCTGTACGATCTGCACCTACGAATCGAAAACGGAACTCATAAAGCGGCTCTCCTTTTGCCTGTGCTTCTAAAAAAGCTTTTGACACTATAACAGAAAACATTCTGGAATTATTTTCCTTTTGCAAAATACCAGAAATGATATAATCCTGATCTCCGTTGCCTAAATTCAAACGAATTGTCTGTCCTGTTTCCTGTGGCAATCCAAAATAATCTAAAAAGGCCTGTTCTACGATAATCTCTTGTTCTTTCTCCGGGAAATTTCCAACATAAGAAGGTTTTTTCCCTAACTTCATCCAACCCTTATCCGCATATCCCACTACGAGAGTACTATCTTGATACCGGGCTGATCCAAAATCTTTTGACAGTCCCCACTGCTCAATTTCAGGCTGCGTAGAAAGATGTTCGATTTCTTTTTGTGTTGTTTCCATTACTACTGTTTGATACTGTCCTCGAAGATCTGATAACATCTTACGTTGTTCTGCAAAAACAGTAAAAAATATACCAGACAAAAGAGCAGTTGTTAATGTAATCGTCACAATCAGAAAAATATTTCTTCTCTTATCAGCCTGTAGACTTCGCTTTGCCAGTTTTCTTGTAATAGCGTTGGTATTGTTTTCAAAAGGCCATGTCATATGATCGCCTCCTTAACTTACAATCTTTCCATCCTCAATCCGGACAATCCGATCCGCAAGTCGGGCGATCTCATTGTTATGTGTAATCATTACCACCGTCTGGTGAAACTCATAACTGGTCCGTTTGATCAATCCCATAACATCTGCACTGGTTTTCGAGTCGAGGTTCCCTGTAGGTTCATCGGCAAGCACAATCGCAGGCTTTGCAACCAAAGCCCTTGCAATCGCAACTCTCTGCTGCTGTCCTCCTGAGAGGTTATTCGGCATATTCTTTAGTTTATCTTCCAGAGCCAGCATATGAACCACCTCGTCCATAAATCCCTGATCTACCGTATCTCCATCCAGTTCTACCGGAAGGACAATATTCTCATAAACATTCAAAATCGGAACCAGATTATAATTTTGGAAAATGAAACCAATATTTCTTCTCCTGAAAATCGTCAGCTCTTCATCGTTTTTCTTTGCCAGTTCTTCTCCACGTACAATAACTCTTCCGCTGGTAGGCGTGTCCAGACCTCCCATCATATGAAGCATCGTGGATTTTCCGGAACCTGAAGTGCCTACTACCGCTACAAATTCTCCTTCTTCCACAGAAAAATTCACACCATCCAGTGCCTTTGTAATATTCGGTTCTGTACCATAATATTTTTTTAAATCGATTGTCTGTAAAATACTCATATTCTATAAGCTCCTTTCTTTTCTTTCGATAGGTTTATTATAAAACACAATTGTCTCAGAAATGTCCGAGACCAGTAACAAATTCAAGGAATTTCAGCCTGAATTGTTACAAATCTCGGACATTTCAAAAATTACTCAATTTTTCTTAAACGAGCTACTATACTTGATTTTCTAAAATAATGTAAAGAAATATACGGAACTATAACAGCAACAATACAAATAACGATTCCCTCTAATATCAATGGGAAAACCGTAGATTTTATGGTAAACAGCCATAAATCGGGTTGATTGAAAAAAACAGGAATAACAGTATTGGAAATAATATACGAAAGTGGCAAACCTACTAAGCAAATCATAAGTGCATAAAACAATCCCTCTAAAACGGTCAAGTTGTTGACTTGTTTTTTAGTCATTCCGATGCTTTCCAATGTGGCAAATTCCCGTTGACGGTTTATAATACCGGTTATGATTATATTAGAAAAATTAACAAGTCCAATACTTCCTAATAGAAAACCGATAAGTCCCCCAATGATGAAAATCGTTTGTTTCAATCCGTTCATAGTTTGTGCAAGGATTTCGGAAGATGTATATTCAACGGAATTCAAAGAATTGATGTACTCGTTTGCTGCTAAGAAGTGTTCTTTTTCCACATCAAACACATAACTCATTATCGCTGGATCATTATACAATTCTCGAAACATTTTATTGCTCATATAAAAAATGGGACAATCTCCACCGACATCGGTGTAACCAACATTCTTTCCAGGAGATTCCACCAATGAAAAGTCAACAGTTGCATGTGCAATTACTGAAACTGTTTTATACGGAATTCCATTCTTATAAATGGAAACTTCCTGATTAAGAGGGCATAAAAATTCTGGAGATTCATTTGGATTAATTGCTGAAATTTCTATAATATAATTTCCACTTTTTAAATATGAATCTAGTCGTTGTATATCTGTTTCTCCTTCGATAAAATTCAATTTGGGAAGTATTGCATGTTCTACCCCATAAACATTACAAAGAGGACGGTAATCGGCTCCAAGTTTTACTGGATAAGTCCTTCCATCAACCATACCACTTCTTATAAGATGTTCGTCTTCTGTGTATTCATCCAATATTTCTGTTACGGAACTTCCATAATCATAAGTAATACTATCATCATCTAAAGTGTTTTTATAAATACGACTACCGTTCAGTACAGGTATATTTTTCTCAATATCAGACACGATTTGCTCACTAACAGAATCATCTTTAAATCGATATCCTTGCACATTAGAAAACGTATTTGGTTTTGCAACAACGAAATCAAACGATGTAACAGAAGATACATATTTTTCAACATCAACACTATTGCCGATTACGATTGCACTGTTTAAGAGAATAATGCAGAGTATCATTGACATGACAATAAATACTGTACGCTTTGAATTTCTGCCTAAGTTTCTCCATGCCATTTCTGTTATTCTACTCTTAGAAAAAAAATCGTTTCTGCTATGAATACGATTGTTGTTTTTCTCATAGTATCTGCTTGCTTCTATGGGAGAAATTGTAGCAGCAATTTTGAATGGTTTCTTTATGCTTATCCAAACAGTTATTGCACTAAATATCCCAGCAATAATAAAAATAATCGGATCAAACCTAAGGTTCACAGAAAGATTATGATACTCTCCTTTCATAAAATTAAGAACCCATGGAAGCATAAGTATCCCTACCGTATATCCTAAAATCAATCCGATAGATATGCCAATGATAGACAGCCAAAACGCTTGCCTATAGATAATACGCTTAATCTGTTTCCCAGTGGTTCCAATTGTTCTTAGCAGTCCATATTTCTTAATTTCCTGAACAACTGAAATTTCAAATATATTATGAATAAGTAAATATCCTGTTATCACAAAAATTATAATAAATAGCAAAGCTGATATTATCACAATCCAATTTACAGATACATCAGTAGGTTGATTATTCCCCCGTATTTGAAAAATAGCTGTTTGTATCGACTGAGCTGCTCCAATGCATAAAGTTGTGACAGCGGTAAACAGCATTGATGTTAAGATAATCGCTATTACTGCAACAGCATTCCGTAATTTGCTGGTTTTGAAACTTCTCCTTGCCAATTTTTTTATAATAACACTTGTGTCATTCTCAAAAGGCCATATCATAGTTGTATCCACCTCCCTAATTGATGCCACCATTATAAACTTTAAATGTCTCAGAAATGTCCGAAACAAAGAACAAAACGAAAAAATTTTAAACGGAATTGTTATAAAATCCGAACATTTAAAACCATAATTTGTCAGAAATATCAAAGCAAACTGCCTTTTAATCCTTTTTTGAAAACCAAGACAGCTTTTTCAGCTCCCCAAAATGACATGGTTACAAGTTTGTAGCTTTGTTTTTCCATTTCTATAAGTTTAGCATTTATTTTTTCAGTTACATTTTCAGTAGTAATATTTTCTATTAAAACGGTTTGATACATCATTCAATTTCCTCCATTATTTAGTATCCGCTTTTCCATAAAACTTTTTAAAGAAAATTTCTGGTACCAGAATACTGCCTGCAAGTAAAATCATCAGTAGAGCAACCATTTCTTTGATTGGATAAGAAAAAACAAAATAAGATATCTCGGTTTTCATATACCATCCAATCCCGCAAAGCAATATTGTACCAACGGTCAATATCAGAACACTCAGCAACAGCCAGGTAAAAATTCCTTCTGCAAGGAACATCCGCTGCAACTGCTTTCTGGTCATTCCTACACGATTCATAATGGCACATTCTTTTTTTCGAAGTAACATGTCCGTTACCCTTACATTTAAAAAATTCATAATCCCGATAAAAATCAGGCATCCACTGATTACCAGAAGCAACAGTCTGCTGGTCTGAATATACTCCGATTCTTTTAACAAGAGGTCTGACCGACACTCCATCTGAAATAAATTTAATTGCTCTGCATATCCGTTTTCAGACTGAAATTCCATATTTTCTGTTTGGATCATTCCCTTTAATCTGTTTTTACAGCCTGATTCCTGTTCCTTTTCTACAGAAAAACTCATTTCAAATGTTTGTGGGGTAAGATTCTCTGACAGGTTTTCAAAGGTTTCTTCTGTTACAAGAAGAAGGTTGGTATTTCTGCCATCCCAGCACAACTCTAATTCCGGAAATCCTTCCTTTGTAATATCCAGATATCCGCAATTGACCAGTGTCTCTGGAACCAGACCGGACATATCGGTTCCCACCGGTACCAGATCATACACTTCTATTGTATTTCCAAGCTGCTCCAATGCCTGCTCTTCTGCATATTCTGACACTCTGTGGTCATGGAGAAGAAACGTTCCATTTCCGTGTGCAAATGTTTCCCAGTCTGCTGTCATCTCCTGCTCTCTCAGAAATTCCTGCAGTTTTTCTTTTTCATAAGAAGAAATTTTTTGAATCACAGTCGGAACGGTTTCCCCGTCATTTAATAACTTGATGCTATCTCTCCCATTTTCCCCAACAATGGGATAAGATCCCTGTATCTGTGTTTCGTCCCGCAAACTATTTCCTGCGGTCTGCTTTATGTTCTCCAAGAATTCATTCGGGAAAAAGACCATATTTTCTGTATCCGGGGAAGTTTCCATCAGTGTGCTGCAGGCTTCCTGAGTGATGCGGATTTGAAAATCAGGTTCTTTCATAAACTGGTTTTGCAGATCTACCCCCTTTACAATCACAGAAGATCCAAGCGCTAATCCGCATCCTATGGTCAGAGAAATCATGGTGATGAAAAAAGCCTTTTTGTTGCGGAACAGATATCTCCTTGCCAGATAAACTTCCGGAGCGTTTCCAAAACTTCGGAAACTGGCATTCTTTTTCTTCGTTTGTTTCTTCTCTGCAATAGTACCCTCTCCATAGTTCATACATTCCAGAGGACTCAAAACTTTGATTTTTTGCCTTACCAGAAGTATCACAACCCCCAAAGTCATTACCACTGGAAGAATGGCTATTAGAAAGAACACAGGCTGGTAGAAAGAAATCCCCTCCAGTTCTTCTGCCTGTCCAAGATACAATTTTCCAATGACAGCGGGCAGGACTCCAAGTACCACCAGGCTTCCTATGACAACGCCTGCAAGGCTTCCTGTCAAGACAACTTTCATCATCTGTCGGAACATCATTTGTATAATCTGATGCTGCTGTACCCCGACTACTTCCATCAGACCATATTGCTGTAAGTCTTTTTCCAATGATAAATTCAAAATATTATAGATGAACAAAAACATACACAACAGAATCAGAAAAGAAAATAAAGTTGCAAATCCATAACTTCCCAGCATTCCTTCTACTGCCCGGTATGTAGCCGAATCCATGCTGACAATCCGCTGTCCTTCTTCCAACCGGATATCTTCCTGCAACTGTTGTTCCATCTGCATACCACTAACAGAATCATTTTCCGGTTTCAGCAGTATCCTGCAGGGATCCCATCCAGCTCCACTTTCTTTCAGTTTCTTCTCGGATAAAAATGCAATGGAAGAACTTGCCCCCTGATTCTGATATTCTGTAAAATATCCGGAAAGCTGAAATGTCTGCTGTCCGGTTCCTTTTGTTTGAAAAAGGTCATTCCAATAAAAATCCAGTTTTAGTTCCATTCCCACCTTTGGTTCCGAAATTCCCAGATACTTTAAGGTTTTGACCGAAAGCATGATTTCGTTTTCCTGTTTGGGATACGTTCCCACGATCTGTGTATAGGCCGGACAGAGCATTGTTTCAAATGCTGTTTCATCTGCCACAACACAGTCGCAATATTTTATAGTTTGATTGAATAGTTTTCCGGCAAATTTTTCTTTTCCCGTCTCTGCTATGTAGGAGAGCGTATGCAACTGCCCTGCCATTTCTTCTGTACCATTTTCAATATACGTTGACACTGTCATTCCATCTGTCCGGATATGTTTTTGGATGTCCACCTGTATTTTCCCATAGGCAAAGCTTACTATACAGAAAATCACTCCCACGGTAAGTGCAACTGCCAGAAACAAAAGACGGTTTTTGTTTCGGTTCTGTTTTCTGTAAGAATCCAAAAGCACTTTTTCTGCTGGACGGTGATAATCATAGTTTTTCATCTTCCACCACCCTTCCGTCTTTCATGCGGATGATCCGATCTGCCATGGCAGCGATTTTTTCATCATGGGTAACCACAAGCATTGTCTGCTGATATTGCCTGCAGATCTTTTTTAACAGTTCCATAACAGAGGCGCTGGTTCTGGAGTCCAGATTTCCCGTCAACTCATCCCCTAACAGAATGGTAGGATGGGTGTAGACAGCTCTGGCAATGGCAGCTCTTTGTTGTTGTCCTCCAGATAACTCATCCGGCATCTGAAAGAGCTTCTCTTCGATTCCCAGAGTTTTTGCCAAACGGAAAACCTCTTTTTCATCTACTGTCCTCTCCAGTAATTTTGCCGGAAGCATAATATTCTCAAACACATTCATGGCAGGAATCAGATTATATTTTTGAAAAATAACTCCAATATGCCATCTGCGAAAAGAAATCTGTTCTTCTAAAGATAATTGCGTCAAATTTACATCATGCACATAAACACATCCATGGGTGGGCTTTTCCAATCCGCTGATTAAATTTATCAGAGTTGACTTTCCGCTTCCGGAAGCACCAATGACTGCAATAAACTCTCCTTCTTTTATGGAAAATGATACATCATCAACTGCTCTTATATAATTTTCTCCATTTCGATATTCTTTTGTAAGTGAAACC
>OCAM01001095.1_pt1 | contig 16792 bp, 19 predicted proteins | sample 1538281 | NCBI WGS metagenome assembly OCAM01 (sample SAMEA2580273, study PRJEB22360) | human gut metagenome | biome: human gut; feature: human-associated habitat; material: faeces | place: Denmark | collected 2008/2010 | reverse complement strand
TTTTTTGTATTCTAAAAGTCTTGTTTTTAAATTAAGTTAAAACGATTACTTTATTTTTACTAAAGTTTCTAATTAAGCGTATAATGTTAAATAATCAGAAAACAAAAAACATTCACTAAAAGGAGGTTTTGCATTGGAAAATCAGAAAAAGCACTTTCAGATGAAGTCATCAAGTAAATTTGGGTTACTTAGCACTGGAATTCTTTTAAGTTTGTTAGTGATTAGTCACCCTTTAGCAGTAAAGGCTGATGAAAATTCGGCTGTTACCCCACCAAACCAAACAGAAGCTGTCACCAATCCAACTGTAAATTCTTCTCTTGCCGCGTCTGATTCGACAACCGAAGGAAATACAGAAAGTTCACAGGCAGAAATGCAAACTAAAGCAGCAAGCTCAATCACTTCACAGGCAAGCACCGCTCCAAATGCCAGTTCAGTTTCATCATCTTCAACCAGTTCGGCTCAGACTTCAAGTGTAGAAGCAAGCTCTAATTCTTCAGAGGTTTCAGCTTCATTGAGTTCAAAGGCCTTAACTTCAAAAGCCCCAAGTGTTCCTCTTGATTCATCAAAAGCAAATGTCACAATTGCTTCAAGCCTATCGGCGAGCGGAAAAATCATAAGTCCTGCTCTCACAAATGGTTCAATTGCCAGCCAAGCCAATGGTCAAGACCCTGTCATAAGCTCGATTTCTGCGACAGGTTCAGTCGCCAATGATATTACGGGTCCGTCCACACTGGATGATGTCAGTATTACAATCAAGGCTAACAACCTTGTGCCAAATAACTTTTTAACGCCTGATGGTCTTCATTGGTCGGCAAATACAGAGGTTATTCCAATCACAGGTCAGGTAACAGATCAAATCAGTACTGAAAACTTTGGACAAACGGATGGCCCGACCATACCTGCGACCACTTATACTATGAATGCAGGAGATTCTGGACGAATTACTAATGTTGGAAGGACCCTAGCCGGAACCAATCTAGATTTGATCTACAAAGTCATTTCAACAGATGAATCAAGCTGGCAAGCCCCCAAAGAAAGTACGTCTGACTGTCCGATTGGATTGGCTTTTACAGGCGAACAAAACATTGCCAACTCCGACGGAAACTCGATTGTCGCCCTCTACTACGGGGCAAATAATGTCACCCTCAATTATCAAATCGTCGCCCATAACACGAATTTTCAAATCCCTGTTCTCGCCTCTTTTATCACAACGGATATTGATATGGCACAAGGATTCAAGACCAATCTTGCCAACCTTTTAACGGTCATTCCAAAGACCACTAATCTTGCGACCGATTCAAGTGGTGTTATTTATGATACGACAAGCCCTGATACCGACTTGAATGGTCAAGCTAGTCTCCCTTATGGCGGTTATCTGGGTGTCGGTTTTCTGTCAAACTTTGACTATGATTTTTACAGCCCAGCACCAGTACGTAGTGGAGATTCTTATCAATATTCGCAAGGGGTTCGCTATGACCTCTTTGGTTCGGCGCTTCAAGCGCATTTAACCACACAAGTTCGTGATATTGTTTATCTTAACTATTATGATGCGGACGAAAACAATCAGCTTATCGTTCCCCAACATCAATTTATCTGGTTTCCAAATGTTTCTTGGAATGTTCCAGTAAGCACTTTTCCACATTATCAATACGGTTGGGAAAACCAAAAGACCAAAGGAAACACGATAAGAGTTGGTGATTATTATCATATCCAAAGTACAGTTACGTATGATTATTACGGGACAGACGGGGTTTATCTCGGTCAAGAATCCACCACGGGACTTTATGGACACGCTTATTCGGTGAAAGTTCCTTATCAATTTGGCAATTACTTTATCGAAGGAAGCACTACGCGCTCAGGACTTTATTCAAAACACGATGAAACGCTTGATGTTTACTATAAATACGTCCCACCAATCGTTTATTATAATACGAGCAATCCTTATGCGACGACTTACTATGCCAATGGTTATGAGTATGTGCCGAATTACATTGCGCCAGTTGTTTATTATGCACCAACTTATGGCTATTACGGTGGAGGCTACTCTTACTCTGGTGGTTATGGTTATTCATCAGGAGGAGGATATAGTAATTCTAACGGAACTTACTATCCGACTTATGTACCACAACCTGCTTATTATACAAAAGAAGCACGACTTGTGGCAGAAGATAATTATTACAGTGGAGGTAATGGTGGAAATGATGGAAACTGGGGGTCAGGCTTGTGGGGCGCAGAAAAGTGGGGATTGATAAATTATGGATTGACAAAAGGAGTTAATGCTGCCACTTACGGAATGTTCCATGAGAATCCTATTGGTGCCGTACTTGATGCTGGAGAAATGGCTATACAAAGGAAACCAGTGGATGAAATTGTTGCTAAAACATCAGCGCACTTGGGAGTAAGCTTGCTACCGCAGGAGTTGCTGCCGCATTCGGAAGTGTGGGCGGACCGTTAGGTGCACTAATTGCTGTTGGTGTCGTTCTCATAGGAGGTTGGATTGATTCTCAATATGATAAAGCTTATGATAAAGTATCTGATAAATCAAAGAAAAAGAAAAAATAGTAATACCTATAACTTTATTTTTCCAATTGTGAAAGTACCGAATTTCTTTTACTATACTGAAATAGATGATAGAAAACTTTATAAAAAAAGTAAAAATCAGGAACAATTGAATGAAGATGATGAATTATATAGGGTTGATCCATTATCAATTGGAGGAAGCTCTAAGTCTTCAAGCTACGGAATGTTGTTAGCTCTTATTCCTCTGAGTATTCCATTTTTTACAGAGAAAGTTGTTGAAAGAGAATTAAAGTTGCTCAATCTACTTTTGGTTTTCGTTATAGTTTTGTGTATGCTTCTTTTTTGGTATTTAAATATTTTGTATTTTGAATATAAAACAGTAAAATCTTTTGAAAAAAGTACAATGAAAAAAGTTCCTGTTGATGAAGGAGAAAAAAGAAATATGAAGAAGAATTTGTTAAGAACGCGCCTTGTTTTTCTTATCATCTCTATTTTATCTTTAGTTCTGGCAATATATATAGGGGTTAGATTTTTCCTTTTTTCTGATATTAAGTATTTGTGGATTTTCGGATTTGTAACGTTTTTTGGTACATTCTTTATTTCTGAGTACATATCAATAAAAAGAAATTTAAAAATATTGGACAGTTGTTTTTGATTATAGATGATTGGCTATACGACCATAGAAAAGGGAAGAAATGAAAAATAAAAATTTTCCTCGAATAATCACTATTGCAGGAGATATTGAAAATATATATGGGTATGATGTTAAAAATAAGGAACTATATATAAAAAGTAAGTCAAAAATGACGGGTATGGAAATACTTCCTATTTTCGTAATATCTGGTGCATTTCCAGCTTCTGTAATGAATTTTGTAGAACATCATTCTATAAATATTTCTCCTGTAAAATGGTTGGTTTTGACAACAGTTGTCTGTGTACTCTTATCTTTTGTCCTAGCGAGAATTTTATTATATCTTTCGGAAAACTTTTTTAATTACAGAAACTTTGAAAAATTAGAAGATAGTAAAAAGGTAGAAAAACTTTATCAAATGCAGGACAGTAAAACAGGGGAAATCATTCTGATAGTTTTGCTGTGATTTGTGGAAGTGTGGGGATAACGTTAGCCGGTCTTTACATCGACTCAGGTGATGTAGGAATTTGGTTAATCTATATTACTGATTTAATTCTTGTGAATTTACTTGTGTATATCTACTGGATTTACATCAGGAGGGCAAGAAAATTTAGAACTTTAGCTCTCATGGAATTAAAAAAAGAACAGGAAATTGAAAAATGAAAGAAGAGATTGACGAAAATAAAGAAAAAGAAGTGATTCAAAAAGCATATAAATATAATATCTTTCTTGGAATCTGGATTATCGCTGTATTCATCATTTTTTTGCTACAAATAACAAAAATTATTACAGACCAATATTTAACTTTAGGTTTTGGTTTAATTATTTTAATTTATGCGATTGCTCTTCATACCCAAAATCATAAATTAAAAATAAAAAGTATTGCTTCGATTTTAGTATATGGTCTTAATATCTTGAGTGTTATTGGTGTTGTTTTGATTATTTTAGCAAATCAGGCGCATAATCTTTTGGAGTTAGCGGTAGGGGTCTTATTGGGATTGGTGTCGCTTATCTTACAAGTTTTAGCTGCTATTTTTGCACTATTGTCAGCGAGAAAATTGCGAAAACTCTATCCTGATATTCTTGATAATAGAAGAAAGAATACAAATTAGTATCTTATTTTTTACAAGTAAATATTTGATAAATGCTATTGAATCAAAATAGCAGACTGTGTTATAATGAAAGGAATAAAAAGATAGGAAGATTCATGACTTACGCAGACAAGATTTTTAAACAAAATATCCAAAATATCCTTGATAATGGTGTTTTTTCAGAAAATGCACGTCCCAAGTATAAGGATGGTCAAACCGCAAATAGTAAGTATGTAACAGGTTCTTTCGTTACTTATGATTTGCAAAAAGGTGAGTTTCCAATTACCACTTTGCGTCCAATTCCAATTAAATCGGCAATTAAAGAATTGATGTGGATTTATCAAGATCAGACAAGTGAACTTGCTGTTCTTGAAGAAAAATATGGAGTCAAATACTGGGGCGAATGGGGAATTGGCGACGGTACGATTGGACAACGCTATGGGGCAACAGTTAAAAAATATAATATTATCGGAAAATTATTGGATGGTTTAGCTAAAAATCCTTGGAATCGCCGTAATATCATTAATCTTTGGCAATATGAAGATTTTGAGGAAACTGAAGGACTTTTGCCTTGTGCTTTCCAAACAATGTTTGATGTTCGCCGTGAACAAGATGGTCAGATTTACTTGGATGCGACTCTTATTCAACGTTCAAATGATATGCTTGTTGCGCATCATATTAATGCCATGCAATATGTCGCTTTACAAATGATGATTGCAAAACATTTTTCTTGGAAAGTTGGAAAATTTTTCTATTTCGTAAATAATTTGCATATTTATGATAATCAGTTTGAACAAGCAAATGAGTTAGTTAAGCGAACAGCTTCTGACAAGGAGCCCCGTTTGGTGCTTAATGTTCCTGACGGAACAAACTTTTTCGATATTAAACCAGAAGATTTTGAGCTTGTGGACTATGAACCGGTAAAACCTCAATTAAAATTTGATTTGGCAATTTAGATTAACTAAAAAGTTACTGACAGAACTCTGTCAGTAACTTTTTATTGATAAAATTTAAATATTGTTCGTTGACGAACAAAAAAGATTGTGTCATAATGGTTCGTATGCGAACTAAAAAAGAAGCAATTGGACGACTTTTAAAAGTTGCCAGTAATCAAATGTCACGAGAGTTTGATAATTTTGCAGCTCAGCTTGATTTGACGGGTCAGCAAATGTCAATATTAGATTTTCTTGGAAACCAGAGTGAAGAAGACTCAGAAAAAGAAATCAGTCAGACGATGATTGAATTAGAATTTAATATCCGACGTTCTACAACAACGGAAATTTTGCAACGTATGGAAAAACGGCAGTTGATTAAGAGAAAAGCGAGTCCAACAGATGCTCGTCAGAAATCGGTTGAATTGACTGAAGAAGGCAAACAATATTTACCCGAAATTAGAACATATATCCAAGGACATAATCAAAAAGCTTTAGCGGGTTTGTCGGCAGAGGAGATTGCTGCAGTTGAAAAATTTCTTAATAATTTTAGCATGCAGAAAGGAAAAGAATGAACACAGAATTAGAAACAAATACAGCCAATCATAAAATTAGCGCGAAAACGCGCTTTTCAATTGTCGCCGTGGCCCTTGTGGCTTTTATGGGGATATTAGCGGAAACAAGTTTGAATGTCACGTTTCCAACGCTTGAAAAGACCTTCGGACTTCCACTGAGTACGGTTCAGTGGGTAACAACTGCTTATTTATTAGTTGTTGCGATTGTAATGCCAACAAGTTCATATATTAGTCAACGTTTTCAAAATAGGACTTTATTTTTTTCAGGATTAATCTTTTTTACCCTTGGGGATTTACTGAGTTTAATTTCTCCGAATTTTACTATTTTAATGGCGGGACGCTTAATTCAAGGAATCGGGACTGGTATTGCCATTCCATTGATGTTTAATCTTGTCTTAACTAAAATTCCGCGTGAGAGAGTAGGACTTTGGATGGGATTTGCTGGGATGATTTTGAGTATTGCCCCAGCGCTTGGACCAACTTATGGTGGACTTTTAACAGGAACTTTAGGTTGGCGAATGATTTTTGCAATTATTTTGATTATCCCAATCTGTCTCTTTCCTTTAGGAGCTTGGGCTATTGAGAAAAGTGAAAAAATACGTCCAGGCAAATTTGATTTTATTGCTTTTATATTTTTGTCATTAGTAATGACCAGCGCTCTTTTAGCTTTAGATTCACTTTCGAGTGCTCATTTTTCATGGATTTGGTTAGTGGTCTTTATCTTGGGGTTGATTGCTTTTATTTGGCGTTCAAAAACAAGTACGTTGAATTTTATTGATATCAATGTTTTTAAGAGCCCAACTTTTACTTTGTCTGTCCTAGTTTATTGTATTTTACAATTTGTCAATTTGGGAATTAACTTTATCATTCCTAACTTCTTACAAGTTTCGTTAGGAGCTACAAGTACATTAGCAGGTTTTGCTTTATTGCCTGGTTCATTAATTGGTTCAGCAGCTCAAGGTCCAATTGGTGCGCTCTATGACCGCAAAGGGGCCAAGGGAATTTTATATAGTGGAAATACTGTATTCTTTATCGCTCTTGTTTTATTAACGATTTTTACTAAGAATCTGACTTTACTGGGTGTGATGGGACTTTATGTTGTATTCACAATCGGTCGTTCTTCAAGTTTTGCAACAACCATGACCAATAGTTTAGCTCAACTTCCTCATGATAAAGCTGCCTCTGGTAATGCTTGGTTTACTACAACTTCTCAATTTGCAGCGTCAGCAGGAACGGCTACAGCTAGTCTTATTGCAACAAAATCAAGTAATTTAACAACAGGAACTCAACATGTATTTATGTTTTTCCTTTGTCTTGCTTTGCTTAATTTTGTCTTCTATACTTTGATTTTGAACAAGAAGATAAAATAAATCTGATTAAAAAAAGTTTCGTAATGATACGAAGCTTTTTTTATAGTTTAATATAGTATGCTTAAAAAGCATAATTATTGATATAAAAAGCATTTCACGGCAGCTAAAAAATATTTTATAATAAAATCATCAAAAAGATAAAGCGATGTGAAGCTTTTGAGTTGACTTGAAGTGAACTTCAAGGAATATAATGAAAATAGAAGTTAAAAATGAATGGAGAAAAAATGTCAAATAATATTGAAAACAAAGTCGTCATAATCACAGGAGCCTCAAGCGGTATTGGCCAAGCAACTGCTGAATTACTTGCTAAAAAAGGAGCCAAAATTGTACTAGCAGCAAGACGTGAAAATCGTTTGCAGGAGCTGGCTGATAAAATTAAAAAGGCTGGTGGCCAAGCAATCTATCAAGTGACAGATGTAACTAATCCAGAAGATAATAAAAAGTTGGTACAATATGCGAAAGAAAATTTTGGAAAAATTGATGCTATTTTCTTGAATGCAGGAATTATGCCAAGTTCCCCTTTATCAGCTCTTCATGTTGAAGAATGGGAAAATATGGTTGATATTAATTTAAAAGGTGTACTTAATGGGCTCGCTGCTGTACTGCCTGAATTTACAGCTCAAAAATCAGGACATGTGATCACAACGAGTTCAGTTGCTGGCCTAAAAGCATATCCCAATGGTGGTGTTTATGGGGCAACAAAATGGGCGGTTCGTGAATTAATGGAGGTACTCCGAATGGAATCCGCTCAAGAAGGAACTCATATTCGGACAGCGACTATTTATCCGGCTGCTATAAATACTGAGTTATTGAATACAATCACTGACAAAGCAGCAGCAGAAGGAATGACAGCTCTTTATGAACAATATGGGATTAGTCCAGAGGCAATTGCTCGCATTGTTGCTTTTGCTCTTGAACAACCTGAAGACGTTAACGTCAGCGAGTTTACTGTTGGACCTACAACACAATCTTGGTAAAAAAGGAGAAAAAATGGAAATTGATGTAAAAAAGTTTTCTAAGCTACAAGATATTTATATTAGCCCAGACCCTCAAGAACATCGTCCTGCTTGGATTTGGTTTGCTTATATTGATGATGATTTAGCGGTAGCAGCAGGTCGTGGGACGGCGTCAAGTTGGTGGAATTCGGCAATGATTTCACGTAAGGGGCAAATTCACATTGACGGGAAAGTCTATCAAGTGGAATTTGAACCTGTGACGGATAAAGAAAATATTGATAAATTTATTGCTTCTTATCGACAACGTGCGGGTCAGAGCTGGGATCCTGCTTGGGAGAAAAATTTTAGACCAACAGTGATGCGCCTAACATTTTTGAAGGAACTTGGAAAAAGTACAAGATAAAATAATTAAAAATTTGGAGGTTAAAATGGAAAAACAAACCGCAGGACATGAACAACTTGGAGAATTTGCCCCAAAATTTGCTGAATTAAATGATGAGATTCTTTTTGGAGAAGTCTGGAGTCGTGAAAAAGAACTTTCAGCACATGAGCGTAGTGTCATTACGATTACTGCTTTGATTGCAGGTGGAAATTTTGAACAATTAAATTTTCATATGGCAAAAGGAAAAGAAAATGGAATAAGTCAGGAAGAAATTTCAGAAATAATTACGCATCTGAGCTTTTATGTGGGGTGGCCAAAGGCTTGGTCGGCTTTTAATATGGCTAAAAAAATTTGGGGATAAGAGGGGAAAGCTATGACAATTACGGTCAACATTTTGTACCAAGGTAAGGGTGAGAATGCCCGTCTTTTTGCTGGCGAAATGGTCAGTTCTGGACTCGTCGATAAAATACGTCAACAAAGCGGAAATTTACGTTATGAATATTTTGTCCCTTTGGATAATCAACACGCAATTCTATTGATTGATGAATGGGAAAACCAAGAAGCAATTGATCTTCATCATAAAAGTCCGATGATGGCAAAAATTGCTGAATTGAGAGAAAAATATCAACTGCGCCTAAAGGTAACTCGTTATCAGCAGATTGATTAGAAAAGAGAGAACGAAATGGATAAAAAAGAATTAGACAATGCACTTATTTTTCCTCAGGGAGAAAAAAATCCTTATGGTGCTTATTTTACTGGTCAATCTTATTTAGAAGGAATGATTGCAGATAAGGACTTGCCCTTTGGTGTTGGAAATGTGACTTTTGAGCCGGGCTGTCGTAATCATTGGCATATTCATAAAGAGGGTTATCAAGTTTTATTGGTTACAGCCGGTGAGGGATGGTATCAAGAAGAGGGGAAGGAGGCCCAACTTTTACATGCGGGTGATACGATTGTTACTCATGCAGGAGTTAAACATTGGCATGGAGCGACAAAAGATAGCTGGTTCAGTCATGTGGCCATTACCGCGGGAGAAGCAGTTTGGTTAGAAGAAGTTTCTGATGAACAATATGAAAACTTATAAAATAAAAGAGTATTTCCGAACATTCAGCAAAACCGAACAATAAATTGAAAAAGTTCTAGTTTTATCCGCTAGAGCTTTTTTTATTTGGCTCATTAGAATAGAATAAGAAGCATAAAGAATTCCTTAAATGGATGGAGGATATTGTGGAAAAAGAAAAGTTGCTCTATGAAGGAAAAGCTAAGAAACTGTATTTTACTGATGATTCAGAGGTGCTCTGGGTGGAATATTGTGATCAAGCGACTGCATTAAATGGTGCTCGTAAAGAACAGATTACGGGAAAAGGTGCTCTAAATAATCAAATTACTTCATTAATTTTTGAAAAATTAAATGCTGAAGGTTTAGAAACGCATTTCATAGAAAAGATATCAAAAACCGAACAATTGAATAGAAAAGTTTCAATAATTCCTTTAGAAGTTGTTTTAAGAAATGTTGTTGCTGGTTCTTTTGCCAAACGATTTGGTCTTGAAGAAGGAATTGTTTTACAAGAACCAATTGTTGAGTTTTACTATAAGGATGATGCTTTAGATGACCCATTTATTAATGATGAACATGTTAGATTCCTGAACATTGCAACTTATTCAGAGATTGAATTTTTAAAGAGTGAAACGCGTAAAATCAACGAGATTCTGAAAAAAATCTGGGCTGAAATCGGCTTAACTTTGGTTGATTTCAAACTTGAATTTGGCCGTCTTGCTGACGGAAGAATTATTCTTGCTGATGAAATTTCACCTGATACTTCACGTCTCTGGGATGCGAATGGTCAGCATATGGATAAAGATGTTTTCAGACGTAATATTGGCGATTTAGTTGAAACTTATACTGAAGTTTTGAATTTGTTAGAAAATGCGAAATAAATGAGTTCTAGTTTTTAGGACAGTTCCTCACATCTTATATAGAAAGAATTTTAAAATGACTAAAGTACGTGTTTACGTGGCTTACAAAGCCTCAATTCTCGACCCTCAAGCCCAAGCGATTAAAGCGGCAACTCATAAAATGGGTTATCAAGAAGTTACAGAATTAAATGTTGGAAAATTTTTCGATTTTGAATTTGATGCAGAAGCTGAGATTGCTCGCGCAAAAGCAATTGAAATTGCCAATGAATTGTTGGCAAATCCAAATATGGAAACTTATAAAATTGAAATTTTGAATGAACAAAGCGAAGGAGCTAATTAATGAAATTTGCAGTCATTCAATTTCCAGGGTCAAATTGTGATTTTGATTTACTTTGGGCAATTCGTGATGTTATGGGAGCTGAGGCAGAATTTGTCTGGCATGATGAGAAGTCGCTTGCAGGTTTTGACGGAGTGTTGATTCCAGGGGGCTTTTCTTATGGTGATTATTTACGCTGTGGTGCGATTGCGTCATTTGCCAATATTATGCCGGAAATCAAACGTTTGGCTAAAGAAGGGAAACCTGTTTTTGGCACTTGCAATGGATTTCAAATTTTGGTTGAATCTGGGCTTTTACCGGGTGTATTGATTCGCAATGAGGGTTTGAAATTTGTTTCCAAATGGCAAGCTCTTAAAGTTGAAAATAATCAAAGTAATTTTACGACTGAATATGCCAAGGACGCTTTGATTAATTTACCAATTGCTCACGGTGAGGGGCAATATGTTGCTGACGAAGCTCAGCTTGCTGAACTTAAAGCAAATGGGCAAATTATTTTCACTTATGCTGACGAAAATCCTAATGGGTCAGTTGAAAATATTGCTGGAATTGTCAATAAAGAAGGAAATGTGCTTGGGATGATGCCTCACCCTGAGCGGGCCATGGAAGAACTGCTTGGTGGCGCTGATGGAGTACATTTGTTTGCTTCTGTCTTGAAAAACTTTGTTGGAAAATAAAAAAATTACTGACAGAATTTAGATTTTAAAAAACGAATCTGTCAGTAAATTTGTAATTTGAAATAATTGAATTCAGAGCGCTGAAAGCTTTTAAAGTAGAGAATATACAAGTTGCATTTCTATTGGAACGTATATTCTTTAGACTACTAATGCAGTAAATTGGGCTGTAGTTTTCTACGTTTTTAAGCAAGCGTTTCTCATATCTTATAGGAGAATAACATGACTTTGGAGATGTCACCAGAACAGATTCAAGAAAGCAAAATTTACCGTGAGTGGGGACTGACGGATGAAGAATATTTGAAAATCAAGGATGAGATTCTTGATGGCCGTTTGCCAAACTTTACGGAAACTGGAATGTATGCCGTGATGTGGTCAGAACATTGCTGCTACAAAAATTCAAAACCTGTCTTAAAAAAATTTCCGACGACTGGGCCACAAGTCTTGATGGGGCCTGGTGAAGGAGCTGGGGTTGTGGATATTGGTGATGATTTGGCGGTTGTTTTCAAGGCTGAATCTCATAATCATCCATCTTACGTTGAACCTTATGAAGGTGCAGCAACTGGTTCTGGTGGTATTATTCGTGATATTTTTTCAATGGGAGCTCGTCCAATTGCAATTTTGGATAGTTTACGTTTTGGGCCAATTGACAATGGTAAAACACGTCATATTGTGGACCAAGTGACAGCCGGGATTGCAGGATATGGCAACTGTATTGGAATTCCGACGGTTGGTGGCGAAGTAGCCTTTGATGAATCATACGCTGGAAATCCTTTGGTGAATGTCATGTGTGTGGGCTTGATTGAACATAAACATATTCAAAAAGGACAAGCTAAAGGTGTGGGGAATTCTATTTTTTATGTCGGAGCGAAAACAGGACGTGACGGCATTCATGGGGCGTCTTTTGCTTCTAAAGAATTTGGTTCTGGTTCAGAAACACAACGTTCAGCGGTTCAAGTCGGTGATCCATTTATGGAAAAATTATTGCTTGAAGCTTGTATTGAAGTCATCCAAAATCATGGCGATATTTTAGTCGGCATTCAAGATATGGGAGCAGCTGGATTGGTTTCATCTACATCAGAAATGGCTTCAAAAGCGGGATCAGGTCTGCGTCTTAACTTGGATAATGTGCCTCAGCGTGAAACAGAAATGATTCCTTATGAAATGATGTTGTCTGAGTCACAAGAACGTATGGTTTTATGTGTCAAAAAAGGACATGAACAAGAAATTATTGATTTATTTAAAAAATACGACCTTGATGCTGTGAATATTGGGCAAGTGACTGATGATGGCTTTTATACGCTTTATCATAAAGGGCAAATGGTTGCTCATGTTCCAGTTGATTCATTGGCGGAAGATGCTCCAACTTATTACCGTGAGGCAAAAGTCCCTGAGCGCATTCAAAAATTTGCTGACAGCGAGAAATATCTCCCAGAAATTACTGACAGCGCGGTCAGTGAAATTTTCAAAAAAATTTTAGCTCAACCGACAATTGCCAGCAAGAAATCAATTTATGAAACTTATGATTCGCGCGTGATGACCAACACTGTTGTTGCACCAGGCTCAGATAGCGCAGTTTTACGCGTGCGTGGCACCAACAAAGCACTTGCGATGACAACGGACTGTAACGCGCGCTATCTCTATCTTGATCCAGAAAAAGGAGGGGCAATCGCCGTTGCTGAAGCGGCTCGTAATATCGTGGCCTCTGGGGGAAAACCGCTTGCGATTACGGACTGTTTGAACTTTGGAAATCCGGAAAAACCAGAACAATTTTGGGAATTAACAACAGCCGCTGACGGAATTTCACGTTCATGTTTGGCCCTTGATACACCTGTCATTTCAGGAAATGTCAGTCTTTACAACGAAACAAACGGTTCAGCGATTTTGCCAACGCCGATGATTGGCATGGTGGGCTTGATTGAGGATGTGAAAAATATTACGACTCAAGAATTTAAAAAAGCAGGGGATTTGATTGTGCTAGTCGGTCAAACCTTTGATGATTTTTCAGGTTCTGAACTTCAAAAAATGCTGACCGGCGAAATTTCTGGGACCATTGATTTTGATTTAGAAACTGAAAAATCCAATCAAGACTTTGTTTTAAAAGCAATTACTGACGGATTGGTCAGCTCAGCACATGACTTGGCAGAAGGCGGATTGGCGATTGCTCTAGCTGAATCTGCTTTTGCAAATTGCTTAGGCGTTGATGTAAAAGTTAATTTGACCAATGCCCAACTCTTCTCAGAAACGCAAGGCCGCTTTGTCCTCTCAATTTCACCAGAAAATCAAGCTGCTTTTGAAAAATTACTGACAGAAAGTTCGGTCAGCGGCGAAGTAATCGGAAAAGTTACTGACAGCGGAATTTTGGAAATGAATGAACTTTCTATTTCTACTGACGAAGCTGTCAGCATTTATGAAGGAGCACTCCCATGTCTGATGAAATGACAAGCGCAACATTTACTGAGCAAGAGTGGTCGCATTTTGAATCGAAGACATTAAATGAAGAATGTGGACTTTTCGGTGTTTGGGGACATCCTGATGCCGCTCGCCTGACCTATTTTGGACTTCATGCTCTCCAACATCGCGGGCAAGAAGGTGCAGGGATTTTGGTCAATAATAATGGAAAACTCAATCGTCATCGTGGTCTGGGTCTGGTCACAGAAGTTTTCCGTGACGAAAAAGATTTAGAAGAGCTGACAGGCTCAGCAGCCATCGGTCACGTCCGTTATGCCACGGCTGGTTCAGCAAATATCAATAATATTCAGCCTTTCCAGTTTGAATTTCATGATGGAGCACTTGGGCTTGCCCACAATGGAAATTTAACCAACGCCCAATCATTGCGCTGTGAACTTGAAAAATCAGGGGCAATCTTCTCCAGTAATTCAGACACAGAAATCCTCATGCACTTGATTCGCCGTAGTCATCATCCAGAATTTATGGGCAGAGTCAAAGAAGCGCTCAATACGGTCAAAGGTGGCTTTGCCTATCTCATTATGACTGAAAACTCAATTGTCGCAGCCCTTGACCCTAATGGATTTCGACCACTCTCAATCGGAAAAATGAGCAACGGTGCACTTGTTGTGGCCTCAGAAACCTGTGCTTTTGATGTCGTTGGCGCCACTTGGATTCAAGATGTTCAACCCGGTGAAATCATTGAAATTAATGATGACGGCATTCATGTGGACCAATTTACTGACAGCACCAACATGACCATTTGTTCAATGGAATACATCTATTTTGCCCGTCCTGACAGTAATATTGCTGGAGTTAATGTTCATACTGCCAGAAAACGTTCAGGAAAAATTTTAGCCCAAGAAGCCCAAATTGATGCTGATATTGTCATCGGTGTGCCTAATTCATCACTCAGTGCTGCTTCAGGCTACGCTGAAGAATCTGGCTTGCCTTACGAAATGGGCCTGATTAAAAATCAGTATGTGGCAAGAACTTTCATTCAACCGACTCAAGAACTTCGTGAACAAGGCGTTCGCATGAAATTAAGTGCTGTTCGAGGCGTTGTAGAAGGCAAACGCGTCATTATGGTTGATGATAGTATTGTGCGTGGGACAACCAGCCGTCGCATTGTCAAACTGCTCAAAGACGCAGGCGCAGCCGAGGTTCATGTGGCAATCGCCAGTCCCGCTCTCAAATATCCATGTTTTTATGGCATCGACATTCAAGACCGTGACGAACTCATCGCAGCCACACACACGACAGATGAAATCAGAGAAGCGATCGGAGCGGATAGTCTGACCTATCTCAGCCAGTCAGGACTTGTTGAAGCAATTGGTCATGATAAGCTTTGCTTGTCCTACTTTGATGGCGAATATCCAACGCCGCTGTATGATTATGAAGCTGACTATTTGGAATCTTTAGCGAAAAATAGCGTGAAATAAAAAAACTAGAGTACTCACTCTAGTTTTTTTTGCTAAATTCTAAAGCGATTATTTTAGATTACTCCTTTTAATATGTTAGGATAAGAAATAAAAGCAAGTGAGGTGAGCAAATGATTATTACAATAGTTGGAGGAACTGGACTAGTTGGTCAAGGTATTTTCAAGGAACTTGTCCAAGTTGCAGATTATGAATTACACAGTTTATCAAGAAATGGTAAATCTAAAGCTCATCTCGCTGAGCCAGTCATTTACCATGCTGCTAATCTAATCGAACCTGGGGATTGGCAAGATCTTTTACAAAAATCAGATTGGGTGATTGATGCGGTAGGAATTCTATTTCCAAGTAAATCAAAGGGAACAACTTATGAAAAAAATAGTATTCAACCAGCAAAAATAATTATTGATACAATAGTTAACTCAGAAAATCAATGTCTTTTTATTTCGGCAAATGATGGTCCTTTTTTTATGAATGACTATATGAGAGCTAAAAAAGAAGTGGAGGCTTATGGTCAAAAACGTTTGAAATCAAGATTTGTTTCTGTTTTTCCAGGAATTGTCTATGATGCTTCACGAAAAAGCAGTTACTTTCCAGCACGCCTATTGGAGCCACTCATAAAAATTCCGATTTTTTCTTTCTTAAAAAGTTATCGTCCAATTAAACGAAGCCAATTTGCTAAAGAGATTCATAAAATTATCGAAGGAAAAGAAAGTTCACTGACCACTCGTATTAAATAAAAGACTCATGTTTAGACATGAGTTTTTCTAATTTACTTTGATTTTTTAAGAAGTGGAACTATTTTTGGATAAATAAGATAGGTGATGATAATTAAGATAATCAATGATGTAGCAATAAGATTCCATGATTTCATTAGTTCAATACTTCGAGCTGTAGGAATAGGGGTTGAAGTAATAACGAACAGGGTCTTGATAGATAAGCCGTTTTTCATGATGATGAGTGAACCTAAAAGCATCAACAAAAATTGGTGAAGAATACTTCCGATATTTTGAATGGTATATTTTACCCAGATACGTTTATCTTCAACGATATTAACAGTACTTTCATAGTCTTGAGTTAAGCTTGAATTTAAACTTCCTTTAAATAAGCTAGTAAGGAATAAACCTAGAGCAAATAGAGGACTAAAAACAATCAAAAGTAAACCTAGAAAAATGCCGATTAAAGAGTAGGTTTTGACATTATTTCCAAGTAAATTTTTGACCTTAGAGGCAAAGACAATTCCTAAAACATAAGGAAGATAAAACTGTAAAAATAAATGCTGATGACCATAAAAACCAGCGACATACAAAGAACAAAAAAGAAATAAATAATTTCCCACTGCCCCATTAATAGCTGTCAAATATGATAATTTACGAGGGATATTTCTTTGAATTTTATTTTTGAAAAAATTCGTAGCGACAATATATAGGATGACCAAAAAGAAAAATCCGAAAATGAAATAATCAAATTCTAAACTATTGGCAAGTGCTTCTCCTGTATAGGAACAGAATGCAGTAGGAATACAA
>OCAM01001091.1_pt1 | contig 16839 bp, 10 predicted proteins | sample 1538281 | NCBI WGS metagenome assembly OCAM01 (sample SAMEA2580273, study PRJEB22360) | human gut metagenome | biome: human gut; feature: human-associated habitat; material: faeces | place: Denmark | collected 2008/2010 | reverse complement strand
ATGATACGGACCCTAGGGCAAATGAAACGGAGCGGGTCCAGAAGCCGACTCTCATTTTAAGCCACAACAAAACTCTGGCCGCACAATTATATAATGAGTTCAAAAGTTTTTTCCCCGAAAATGCAGTAGAATATTTCGTTTCATATTACGATTATTATCAACCGGAGGCTTATATACCCTCGACCGACACTTATATCGAAAAGGACTTAGCCATCAACGAAGAGATAGACCGGTTGCGTCTATCCACCACATCGGCCCTTCTTTCGGGTCGTAAGGACGTTATCGTGGTATCTTCGGTTTCATGCCTATACGGTATAGGGAATCCCGAGGACTTTCACAGCAATGTCATCGACATAAAGGTTGGCGACAATATCGGAAGGAACCGACTATTGCGACACTTCGTCGATTCGCTGTACTCCCGTAACGAGATAGAACTGAGCCGGGGTAATTTCAGAGTGAAGGGCGACACGGTAGACATTTATCTCGCCTATGACGACGTGATTGTCCGTATCGAGTTCTGGGGCGAAGAAATCGAGTCAATACGTACCATAGACCCTGCGACGGGAAACAGCACGGGGACATTCGATGCTTACAAAATTTTTCCGGCTAACCTATTCGTCACGACCAAAGAGCGAATAGACAAAGCTATCGGAGAGATAGAAATCGACCTCGGTAAACAAGTAGAATTTTTCAAATCTATCGGAAAAAACTTAGAAGCCAAACGGCTTTACGAACGGGTGACCTACGATGTGGAGATGATTCGGGAAATAGGCCACTGCTCGGGGATAGAAAACTATTCCCGATATTTCGACGGCCGAGAAGCGGGAACCAGACCTTTCTGCCTGCTCGATTATTTTCCCAAAGACTTCCTAACGATTATCGACGAGAGCCATGTGACCGTACCGCAAATCCGAGCGATGTACGGAGGCGACCGATCCCGAAAAATGAATTTGGTAGAATACGGATTCCGACTACCTGCCGCCGTAGACAACCGGCCTTTGAAATTCGACGAATTCGAAGGATTGGCTCGGCAAATCATTTATGTAAGCGCCACTCCCGCCGATTATGAATTGGAAAAGAGCGAAGGTATCGTCGTCGAACAAGTTATCCGTCCGACGGGATTGCTCGACCCTATCATAGAGGTACGTCCCAGCCTGAACCAAATCGACGACTTATTAGAAGAGATACAACTAAGGATAGAACGCGACGAACGAGTTCTGGTAACGACCCTAACCAAACGTATGGCCGAGGAGCTGAACGCTTATCTCGCCAAGCTCGACATCAACTGTAATTATATACACTCCGATGTCGACACTCTCGATCGTATTAAAATTTTGGACGATTTACGAGCGGGTGTTTACGACGTGCTTATCGGGGTTAACCTCTTACGCGAAGGATTGGATTTACCCGAAGTCTCGTTAGTGGCCATACTCGATGCCGATAAAGAAGGCTTCCTACGCTCGCATCGTTCGCTGACACAAACCGTAGGACGGGCCGCAAGAAACCTCAATGGGCGGGTAATCATGTATGCCGACCGAATCACCGAAAGCATGCAAAAAACCATAGACGAGACCAATAGAAGGAGAGAGAAACAGTTAGCTTACAACGAAGAAAACCATATCACTCCCCAAGCGATACAAAAGTCGAAGAGCTCGGTGCTCATATCGAATGCAGATACAAAACAACAGGCGCAACCGTCCAAAGCGACCAAACCGACAAAAGCGTACAGCGACGAATATCGGGAACATGTAGATATCGCCGCCGATCCTATCGTCAAATATATGTCGAAAGAACAGTTGCAAAAGGCCATCGAACGTACTCGCAAACAGATGGTCGAAGCGGCAAAAAAAATGGATTTCATCGAAGCGGCACAATATCGGGACGAGCTTATAAAACTAGAAGATTTATATCAAAAAACAACCACGACTACCTGAATTTATGAAAAGTGATACTGAAATAGCCGACAGCACAGTCTTGGAAGAAATAGATACCATAGCCCGCAAAGCGGGTATTCCTGTCGAAAACTTATTCCACTACGGTCCTTATATAGCCAAAGTACCGCTCAAACTTATCGACGACCATAAAGCGAAAAAGAGCCACCTCATATTGGTAACCGCTATTACCGCAACCAAAGCCGGTGTGGGAAAAACGACCGTGAGCATAGGATTGGGCATGGGACTCAACCATATCGGTAAGAAAGCCATCATCGCTTTACGAGAGCCTTCGCTGGGTCCATGTTTCGGGATTAAGGGCGGAGCTACCGGCGGCGGGTACGCACAAGTACTACCTCCCGAAAGAATCAATCTGCACTTCACCGGAGATTTCCATGCCATTACGTCGGCTCACAACTTAATAGCCGCACAGTTGGACAACTATATTTTCCAGAACCGAGCCGAGGGCAGTGGACTGAAAAACATACTTTGGAGGCGGGTAATGGACATGAACGACCGATCACTAAGGCAGATTGTGACCGGATTGGGGGGACTCAACAACGGGATTCCCACGGAAGCAGGATTCGACATTACTCCTGCATCGGAAATCATGGCGATTCTTTGTCTCTCGAAAGATATGGAAGACATGGAACAACGCATCGGCCGTATCGTCGTTGCACATCGTTATAATGGAGAGCCGTTCACGGTAAACGATTTGGGTATCACAGGCCCTGTGCTCGCCTTGTTACGCGATGCGATAGAACCTAATTTGGTGCAAACGACCGAACATAATCCTGTACTCGTACATGGAGGGCCGTTCGCCAACATTGCTCACGGCTGCAATTCGGCCATAGCCACCCGCATGGCTCTCACTTTCGGCGACTATGTCGTAACCGAAGCGGGCTTCGGAGCCGACTTGGGGGCCGAAAAATTCTTCAATATCAAATGCCGTCAAAGCGGACTTCGTCCCGATTTGACAGTCCTCGTAGCGACCACATTATCGCTGAAAATGCACGGAGGCGTTCCCGAAGCAGACATAACGAAACCGAACAGAGAAGGTATCATTCAAGGATTCGCCAACCTCGACAAACACATCGAAAACCTGCAATTTTTCGGACAAACTGTATTGGTGGCTCTCAACCGTTTCACCAGCGATACTGATGAAGAAATAGAACTCATCATGCGCCATTGCGAACAAAAAGGTATAAGATGCGTCGTGAACAACGCTTACACCGACGGCGGTATCGGGGCCGCCGATTTGGCACATGCCGTTGTCGAAGAGATAGAAAACAATCCGTCTCGTCCGTTACGTTTCACCTATGACGATAACGATTCCCCGGCTGCAAAAATAGAAAAGATTGCGCACACTATCTACGGTGCGGGAGAGGTCGTATTCAGTCAAAAAGCCGAGAAGAAGCTGAAACAAATTAAGAACTGGAACCTAAATCATTTACCGGTTTGTATCGCCAAAACCCAATATTCATTTTCAGCCGATCCGAAACGATACGGGTTGGTTAAAGATTTTCAATTTACCATCAACGACATAGAATTAAATGCAGGTGCTGGCTTTATCGTAGCCATAGCCGGAGAGATGCTACGCATGCCGGGTCTCCCCAAGCACCCGCAAGCACATCAAATAAAAGTAGTAAACGGAAAGATTGAAGGGCTCTATTAACAAGAAAATGAAAGAATACCGATTACAAGATTGGTTACCGACCACCCGTAAGGAGATGGATTTACGAGGCTGGGATTACGTCGATGTAATCCTATTCTCGGGAGACGCTTATGTGGACCACCCCTCTTTCGGGGCTGCCGTGATCGGACGCACGCTCGAAGCCGAAGGATTGAGAGTGGCTATCGTTCCCCAACCTAACTGGCAAGACGATTTGCGGGATTTCAAAAAATTGGGTATCCCCCGGTTATTCTTCGGTATTTCGGCGGGAGCTATGGACTCGATGGTGAACCATTATACCGCAAACAAGAGATTGAGGAGCGACGATGCCTATACTCCCAATGGCCGGCATGGCATGAGGCCCGACTATCCTACAATCGTTTATAGCCGTATTTTAAAACGGTTATTCCCGGACACTCCGATTATCGTGGGGGGAATCGAAGCCTCTATGCGACGCCTGACTCACTACGACTACTGGCAAGACAAACTATTGCCCGGCATTCTGGCTGACTGCCCAGCCGATTTGTTAATTTACGGAATGGGGGAACGTCCCATTATCGAAATAGCCCGCCGGTTACAACAGGGTGAGAACATAAAACAGCTCGACGACATTCCACAAACAGCAAGCATACAACCTCTTTCGAATATGCCTCGCATTATGGAAGACGAAGGGAATATCGTCCTCGCATCACACGAAAAATGCCTACTCCACAAACGGAAGCAATCGGAAAATTTCAAGCACATCGAGGAAGAATCCAATAAATACCACGCTAAGCGACTTTGGCAAAGCGTGGGAGAGCGGGCAATTATGGTCAATCCTCCTTACCCGCCCATGACCGAAACGGAAATAGATGCCTCGTTCGACCTTCCTTATACCCGTATGCCCCACCCCAAATACAAAGGGAAAACAATTCCAGCATATGAAATGATAAAGTTTTCGGTCAATCTGCATAGAGGGTGCTTCGGCGGATGTGCATTCTGCACCATTTCGGCACATCAGGGCAAATTCATTGCCTCCCGCTCCAAAGAGTCCATTCTCAAAGAGGTAAAACAAATCATCGATATGCCCGACTTCAAAGGATATCTGAGCGATTTGGGAGGCCCCTCGGCAAACATGTACCGAATGCACGGGGCAAATGAAGAACTTTGCCGAAAGTGTAAACGACCTTCCTGCTTAGCTCCTCAAATCTGCCCGAATCTCAATGCCGACCATTCGTCTTTATTGGATATATACCAAGCCGTCGATGCCCTACCCGGCATAAAAAAATCATTTATCGGTAGCGGGGTACGGTACGACCTTTTGCTCCACCGCCACAAAGATAATGAGTTAAACCATTGTACTCGGCTTTATACAGAGGAACTCATATCCCGTCACGTCTCCGGTCGACTGAAAGTAGCCCCGGAGCACACTTCGGACCGAGTTCTCAACATCATGCGCAAACCCTCGTTCTCTCTCTTCGAAGAATTCAAACGAATTTTCGAACGAATAAACAAGGAAAAAGGTCTGAACCAGCAAATTATCCCTTATTTCATATCGAGCCACCCGGGCTGTACAGAGGAAGATATGGCAGAATTGGCGGCTTTGACAAAACAAATGAATTTCAAATTGGAACAAGTACAGGATTTTACGCCTACTCCTATGACTCTGTCCACCGAAATTTATTATACAGGAATACACCCCTACACCGGTGAGAAAGTTTTCACAGCCCGAAAACCGGAAGAGAAGTTAAACCAACGCAAATATTTCTTCTGGTATCTCCCCGAAAAGAGAAACGACATACAAAATTCGCTCAAACGCATGCACAGAAACGATTTGGCGGAAAAACTATATGGGAACACCCCGTGGAGAAAACCAGCAAGAATCGTAAGTGAGGCAAAGAGTAGGCAAAAAAAGAAAAAACCGAACAATAAATAAACTATAAACCGTTATTTATGAACAAACTAAATTGTATGATGATGGCAGGAACTTTATTAGTAACGGCCTGTCAGCCGACCGGAAAAACCGGAGACGTAATCGGCAAACAACCCGTAAAAGTCGAGAATGGAATCATGACCACAGAAGTGCTCATGGCATTCGGCAGAGTAAGCGGTCCCGTAGTTTCTCCCGACAAGAGTAAAATTTTGTATGGTGTCTCTTACGAAAATCTGGAACAGAACAAAAGTAACCGTGAGCTCTTCGTCATGGACATCGACGGACAAAACAAAAAGCAAATCACCTGTACTCCCGAATCGGAAGGTAATGCCGTATGGATCGACGGAGGCAAACAAATAGCATACCTGTCGGGAAAGAGCGGAGATTCACAATTATGGATTATGAATGCCGACGGTAGCAATGCCCGACAAATAAGCCACCATGAGAAAGGTGTCCACGGTTTTTTATTCTCGCCCGACGAGAAACATATACTTTTCATCGGCAACGTGAAATACAGCGAGAAAGCCTCGGACCTCTATCCCGACCTCGATAAGGCGACAGGACGTGTGATCGACGATTTAATGTACAAGCATTGGGACGAGTGGGTGGAAGAGATACCCCACCCTTATATCGCTTCATTCGACGGTAAACAGTTAACCGATATTACCGACATTATGGAAGGAGAGCCATACGAATCCCCCATGAAGCCATTCGGTGGTATCGAATCTTTCGCATGGACTCCCGACAGTAAAGCCGTCGCTTATACCAGCCGAAAGAAAACCGGTATGGAATATTCTTTATCGACAAATTCAGATATTTATCTGTATGACCTCTCCACCCAAGAAACCAAAAACCTTACCGAGGGCATGATGGGATACGATACTACACCGGCGTTCTCGCCCGATGGGAAATATCTGGCATGGGGCAGCATGGAACGCGAGGGTTACGAATCGGACAAAAATCGACTCTTCATCATGAACATGGAAACAGGAGAAAAACAAGACCTGACCTCCGACTTCGATTACAGCACCGATGAATTGGCTTGGAGTCCCGACGGAAAATCTCTCTATATCCGTTCGGCCTATCAGGGAGAAATACACATTTTCAAAGTAGGGCTCGATAAAAAAATCGAACAAATCACGACCGGATATTACGATTATGCCTCATTGGCTCCCGTAAACGACAACTGTTTGATCGCCATGCGCCACTCTCTGTCTCAGCCCGATGAAATTTATAGTATCGACCCGCAAAGCAAAGAAGTAAAGGAAATCTCTTTCGAGAATAAAGATATTCTGGATCAAATCACTATGGGTAAAGTCGAAGAACGCTGGATAAAGACGACAGATAACAAAAAGATGCTTACGTGGATCGTTTATCCTCCCCATTTCGATCCTTCTAAAAAATACCCCGCTATCCTCTATTGTCAAGGCGGACCTCAACAACCGGTGAGCCAATTCTGGTCTTACCGTTGGAATCTGCAATTAATGGCTGCCAACGGATATATCGTTATCGCACCCAACCGTCGGGGTCTCTATGGATTCGGTCAAGAATGGCTCGAACAAATCAGCGGAGACTACGGTGGCCAAAACATGAAAGACTATTTCAGTGCGACCGATGAAATGAAAAAAGAACCGTTCATCGACGGCGACCACATGGGCGCAGTTGGCGCCAGCTACGGAGGATTCTCGGTCTATTGGCTGGCCGGACATCACCAAAAACGATTCAAAGCATTTATCGCCCACGCAGGTATCTATAACCTCGAACAACAATATGTAGAAACCGAAGAAATGTGGTTTGCCAACTGGGATATGGGCGGAGCTCCGTGGGATAAAAAGAATGCCACGGCACAACGTACGTTCGCTACATCGCCGCATAAATTCGTAGACCAATGGGACACCCCCATACTCATCACTCACGGAGAATATGACTTCCGCATTCTTGCCTCTCAAGGTATGTCGGCGTTCAACGCAGCCAAACTGCGAGGAGTTCCGGCAGAAATGCTCATCTTCCCCGATGAAAACCACTGGATATTGAAGCCTCAGAACGGCGTACTGTGGCAAAGGCATTCTTTTCGTTGGCTCGACCGTTGGTTGAAGCCGCAAGCTACAACTACCGACCAACAAAAATGATCGAATTCGACAACATAACTTTCATTTATGACAACAAGCCTCTGATGCAACACTTCTCGTGTTGCATCAGCTCCGGCGAGAAAGTGGTGCTTTACGGACCTTCGGGACACGGTAAAAGCACCCTTCTTGCTTCGGTAGCCGGCTTTGTTTTACCAGACGAAGGCTCTGTCCGTATAAACGGTAAAATCCTCGACAGCGTTGCCATACAACAAATACGACGGATAACCGCATGGTTGCCCCAAGAGTTCACTCTTCCGTTTGAAACAGTCGAAGAACTGATCGCAGCCCCTTTCAGGCTAAAAATAAACCAACCGTCGAGACCTACGAAAGAAACTATCCTGAATCATTTCGCAAGACTCGGACTGGAACCCGAACTGTATGAAAAACGCTCTATTGAAATATCGGGAGGACAGCGCCAGCGCATTATGCTGATGATAACGGCTTTGTTAAACAAAAAAATCGTTCTTTTGGACGAACCTACCTCGGCTCTCGATCCCGACTCTATTTCTCTTATCATCGATTACATTCACGCCATGCGGGAAACAACCGTAGTGATGGTGTCGCACGACACTCGCTTCATAGAGGCGTTCGACCGAAAAATATACATCGGAGACTGATTATGGAAACAATAAATATCGGATACGGACACATGGCTTTGGGATTTCTGTTATTGATAATCCCTACCTATTTTCTCTACCGTTACCGTACCGGTTTGGTAAAAGACACGCTTATTGCCGCGCTACGTATGACCGTACAACTCTTCCTCATCGGATTTTATCTCGAATACCTGTTTTTATGGGATAAACTGTGGATAAATCTGTTATGGATATTGCTCATGATAATCATAGCTTCATCGACCGCACTGAAACGAACCCACTTACCCGTACGAACTTTATTCATGACTGTTTCCGTTGCATTTCTCGTCTCACTACTCATCATAGACTTTTACTTCTTAGGCTTAGTCGTTCGCCCGGAAAAAATCTTTACCGCCCGATATTTCATTCCCATCAGCGGTATGATTTTAGGCAATATGCTATCGGCCAACGTTATCGCTCTCAATTCGTTTTACGGCTCTCTAAACAGAGAACGACAATTATACCTTTATCTGTTGGGGAACGGCGCATCTCCCAGCGAAGCCCTAACCCCCTTCATGCGTGAAGCCCTCATCAAATCGTTCAACCCCACGATCGCATCAATGGCTGTCATGGGACTTATCGCCCTTCCGGGAACTATGACCGGACAAATTTTAGGAGGCAGCAGCCCGAGCGTAGCCATCAAATATCAAATCATGTTAATGATAACCATTTTCGCCTCTTCGCTCATATCGGTTTTGCTCACCCTATGGATTTCCCGTAAGAAAACATTCGATAAATACGGAATGACGAAATTCTAAACGAGCATTTCCTCCCGGTTGCGTTTCAATCGAGCTTTGAACACATCGGGCTTATCATTGAGAATAAGCTCTTCGGGAAACTCAGTCTCCACCAACAGAGGATACAGCCATCTGTAATCGGCGATGGAAAAAGAGATATGGGCATCACTCCCCAAAATGACAGGTTGCTCATAACGTTTGCACAAACGCAGGATTTCCAAATTATTTTCTCTCGCTTTCTCCTTATGGCGATATGGATTGAGAGAACTGTTGTTTATTTCCAACAACACCCCGTTCTCTTTGGCAGCCAGCACTAACGGTTCAAAAAACAGATTGGCCGTACCGTCACCGGGGTGACTGATAATGTCGATATGACCATTACGTATAGCACCTTCCACAGCCGATGTATTCTGCTCGACCGTTCCCGGCCGATAACAAAGCGAATGAAGTCCGGCTATGCGAATATCCAAAAACTTAAAATATTCCTCTTCCAAGTCGAGAGAACCTTCATAATCCACTATATTTATCTCGGCACCTAATAAGAGTTCCACCCCATACATCAATCGCGGGACCACCGGTAAATTCCTAAAATATATGGGTGAACAAGTTCCCGGAATGCCACCCGTGTGTTCTGTAATACCCAATATTTGCAGGCCTTTATCGGCCGCCGTGCGAACCATCTCCTGTAAAGTACTGAAAGCATGTCCGCTAGCAACCGTATGAGTATGTACATCGAGAAGAATTTTCATAACAAACAAAATTAAAGGATTTACAAAGGTACACGAAATCGGAGGGACGTGCAACTTTTGAATTTCAGAAACGGTCTTTTCCAAAAAAGAAAGAAAATTGTACCCTCCAAAACGGCACAAACAAATTCACGAAAAGACTTATCTACCTTTATGCAGAAGAGGCTGCCCCATTTTTTATCTTGGGACAGCCTCTTTCATGTTTCTATTTATTTCAAATCCGGCTCAAATTGCTTGCTCTATATTCCAGACAAAGGCCCGTAGACCAAGCTGGGGAGTAGCCTCGTCCATCTGATGCAGTTTTTCCAACAGTGGCTCTACTTTACTATCCTCGACAACGGTTATAATGGCAGAACACATGGAAGGCCATGCATGACTGCCATAGTGGGGTTCCCCTGTTTTGGAACCACGTCCTCTCATCTGTTCGAAATAAGAGTTTATCCAACAGTTCGATAATTCGCACATAGTGAGCTTGATCAAAAGTGATAAGAACAGATTTCATATCGAATTATATTTTTAGTGTTCTGTTTTCCTTTTCCCAGAATCGGAAAAGGAAAACAGAACATTTTGATTTAGTTATTAGAATTTATCTTTACATCTTGAAGCAGCCGTTCGTGATGTTTCTTGCGTTTGCGCTTCACACCGACAGAGGCAAATACACAATAAAGTACAGGTATGAGAATCAATGTCAAAATCGTAGATACTGTCAAACCACCGATCACCGCCGTACCCATCGGCCTCCACATTTCAGAACCTTGCCCCGTACCGATAGCCATAGGAACCATACCTAAAATCGTAGTTAAAGTCGTCATGATTACAGGACGCAAACGAGAATGTCCACCTGTTACAACGGCTTCACGTATTCCCATACCTCTTTCCCGGTTCAACGATATATAGTCGATAAGCACGATACCATTTTTCACCACAATACCAATAAGCATTATCGCACCGATCAACGACATCACATTCAACGTATTGCCCGATAACCACAGGGCCAAGAACACACCAGAGAATGCAAAAGGCAACGAGAACATAATGATAAACGGATAGGTCAATGACTCGAATTGGGCAGCCATTACAATGAACACCAAAATCACGATGAGATACATCAAAGTAAATAAGTCGCCAAAAGAATCCTGTTGATCCTCATAAGTACCGGACAATTGTATACTGATACCCGAAGGAAGCGACATTTGGTCTATTTTTTCCTGAGCCGCAGCAACAACATCGCTCATCGCAGCTCCCGACAGAATAGCCGAGACCGTATTGATACGCTCACGGTCTTTACGGTCAATCGTCGGCGGGGCAAACCGCTCTACGACCGTTCCTAATTCTTTCACACGAACGCCTTTTCCCTGAGCATTATAAACGACAATATTTTCTATGTCATCTATCGACGTACGATATTCGGGAGCATACATTACTTTAATATCATATTCCTCTCCTTCCTCACGGAACTGGGAAGCCGTAGCTCCATTAATACGATTTCTTAAATAAGTAGCAGCTGTCGCCAAGTTAAGACCATTAAGAGCCAATTTCTCCCGGTCGAAATCCACTTGATACTCAGGCTGATAATCGGAACGACTAATACGAACCTCGCTGACACCCTTTATATCCCGGAGTAAAGCAGAGAGCTGAGCCGCTACACTATCGGTCTCTTCGAACGAATAACCATAGATTTCGTAATCAAGCATGGTCTCACCACCCATAGCCGACATACCACCACCTAAATTCACTTGCGATTTCTTAATTTCGGGATATCCCGCCAAATCTTTACGCATCAAATCACAAATCTCCGACAGTGTTCTCTTCCGTTCTCCCGGATCACTCAAACTGATATTAAAGGTCAAAATATGAGAACCGTTCTTACTCATCGAAGCAAAGGTATTGTCTGTACTGGCCTGTCCTGCCGTAAAGTTACAAACTTCAATTTCGGGATATTGTTCCATCCATTGATTATACAACCGCATACCTATCTCTTTGGAAATTTCAGTACGCGTTCCAATAGGTAATTCCACGATTACCCCTATACGCCCATTATCCTGAGTAGGCATAAACTCCGTTCCCACGAACCGAACCAAGAATAAACTGAGAACAAAGAAAGACATACACGAAATAATAACTATCGTGCGGTGTCCTACCGCCCAATGCAACAGACGTGCATAGGCATTGTCGAAACTGTCCAATCCTCTCTCAATGGGACCGTAAAGTATCTTGAAAGCCTTAGATTGTTTCGGTTGCAACTTCAACATACGAGAACAAAGCATGGGAGTCAAGGCCAAAGCGCACACGATAGAAATAACCATAATGATGGTTACCATCCAACCTAATTGTTGGAAAAGAACTCCGGTCATACCTGTCACCAATGTCAACGGGAAGAACACGGCGATAAGCGTCAACGTAGATGCCACCACAGAAAGTCCCACTTCATTCGTTCCATGAACGGCGGCCTGCATCGGCTCACTTCCCCGCTCGATATGATTCGTCACATTTTCAAGTACCACAATAGCATCATCGACCACCATACCGATAGCGATCGAAAGAGAAGAAAGAGAAATAATATTCAACGAATTTCCCGTAGCCGCCAAATAAATGAACGATGCTACCAAAGATATAGGTATGGTAATGACGATGATAACAGTAGCTCTCCACCGACCCAAAAACAGGAATACCACAATCGACACAAAGATTAATGCCAAAATAACGGTTTCGAACAACGTATCAATCGTGTTCCGAATATTATCCGAAGTATCGACAATCACACCTAACTTCACATCGCTCGGCAAATTTTTCTGTAATCTAGGCAGTGCTTCCATAACGGCATCGGAGATTTCCACAGAGTTCGCCCCCGACTGTTTCTGGACGATAATCATCGCCCCTTGTACTCCATTGTTATAGGTTTCTTGCGCCCGCTCTTCGACTGAATCGTGTACGACGGCGACATCTCTTAAATAGATTGTCTTTCCACCGAAATTACCGACTACGATATCGTTCATTTGCGCGGCGTCGCTAAACTCCCCTTGCACACGCAATGAATAAGTTTCCGAACCGACATCAAACGTACCTCCCGGTATATTCCTATTTTCAGCGCCAATAACCGACGAAATAGCTTCGATGCTGAGATTATAGGCTTCGAGTTTGACCGGATCCACATAAACCTGTATTTCTCTTTCGGGAGCACCGCTGATAGAGACAGAACCGACTCCACTGATACGCGCCAAAGGACTGGCGACGTTATCATCGAGGATTTTATACAGTGCCGGCATACTTTCATTCGCCTGAACAGAAAGCAGCACAATGGGAATCATATCGGAACTAAATTTGAAAATAATGGGATTTTCCGCCTCATCGGGCAGTTCCGATTTTACCATATCCAATTTATCGCGCACATCGTTCGTCAGTACATCTATATCTTCACCGAACTCAAATTCAAGGGTAATCAACGATATATTTTCTTTCGACTCCGAAGTAATGTGCTTCAAATCGCTCACCGCATTCAGTGCATTCTCCAACGGACGAGTAAGGTTATTCTCTATATCGGCAGCACTGGCTCCGGGATACGCTGTCATGACCATAATCGTATTGGTCTCAATATCGGGATAGAGGTCAATAGGCAGCTTTGTAAGGGAAAAGATACCTAAGATAGCCACTGCGACAAAGCACAATGACGTCATAATTGGCTTCTTTACCGAACCTTCATATAGACTCATATAATTTTTCTTTAATGTGTGAATAGTTTAATTAGGTATCTTAAAATCACTCTGCAATTTTCACAGAGGCTCCATCTTTCAATCTGGATTGACCGGCGATCACAACTTCGGCTCCATTCTCTACACCAGAAATCAATTCATAAGTTTTGTCTATATGACGCCCTAACTGAACTTGATTAAACGACACTTTCCCGTCTTTATATACATAAACGAATCTATCGCCAGATCCGGAACGTTTTACAACGGCTTGATCGGGAACAACAACTCGATCGACATCTCCAAAGTCGATATTGACGCGGGCAAACATGCCCGGACGGATACGGCTATCGGTATTGGGTATATTGATCTCGGTCACAAATGTGCGGGTGGTTGCATCTACCGTGGGGTGTATCAAGGATACTTTTCCCTTGAAAACTTCATTGCCATATACCTCGACATTTACATCGACCGGCATACCTACCTTAACTTTCGTGAAATCGCTTTCCGACACATTGACCAACACTTTTACAGGCTGTATCTCCATCCCCGTTAAAATACCTCCACTGGCCATATCGCCATTATCAAAATTACGTGCAGTCACCACACCGTTTACGGGACTTAGCAAAACCGTATTTTCATTTAAATTTTCATAAGCGGTCTTGGTCGTCTCATATTGCGTACGCAACTGATCTACTTGCTGCTGAGAAGCTCCGCCTACGGCAAAAAGCTCCTTTACACGGTTATACTCCAACTCCAAATTGTCCAACTGTAACTTCTGCTGAGCTAAATTGGCTTGATCCAAATCTACCAATTTTTGTCCGGCATAGACTTTATCACCGACTTCTACATATATTTTTTTGATACGATTGGGAACAGACGAACTAATCAAATTGCGCTTATAGGGCTCTACCGTAGCTGTATATGAAACGACCTGCGGAACAGCCTGCTCCATAACCTTAGCAATTTTCACAAGTTGAACAGTTTCTTCCTCAACTTGTTCGACAGTCTCCTTCTGTCCGGAACAAGCGACAAACGACAAGGCCGCACAAACAGCCATTACGTTAAAAAAATGATTTCTTCTCATATATTTATTTTCTTATATTATTCTATGAATGGGTTACTTATCTTGCTTTTCCACTTGTTTATATTGTTCCAAATCGGTATTTCCCAGTAGCAATTGCAAATCGGATTTTGCCGCCAAGAAATCGTATATGGCTTGATTATAGGAGAGACGGGAGTTTGTCAATGCCAAGTCGGCATCATTAAGCTCTACAAAGGTAGCAGAACCGATCTCGAAACTTTTTTGCATGATGGAATATGCTTTCTCGGCTTGTCGAACACCTTCTTTATTGGAAGCAATCTGTTTTATAGATTTCTGGATATTATCCATCGACATTTGCACTTGCATCGAAAGAGAGTTTACCAAGTTATCTCGTTGTAGTCCCAACTGCAAGACATTCGATTTAGCTTGTTTTATTTTAAAGTGACGAGCCCCACCTTGAAATATCGGCAACGATAAAGAAAGTCCTACCGTAGAATAGGGATTCCATCGGAAGTCATCAAACATACCGCCATAACTCATCGATATCCAATTATAATTGGCTGTCGCCGATAAGGTGGGAAACCAAGCCATGCGTTGTACGTCGACTGCCTTTTTCAAATAGGCCGTTTGTAAATCCAATTTACGCAAATCGGTATTTTGTTCAAGCGAGGTATCGATATTCAAAGTCTCTTCATACATGGATGCCTCATAATCGTCTAATTTGTCGGTCACTTCTATATCAACCGTCATATCCATACCCATCAGAACCTTCAATTGAAGTTTACTCAATTTGACGCTGTTCTCGGTTTGCAATAATGTAGGTTCGAGATTACGGACTTGCACCTCGGCCCTTAACACATCGTACTCCGAAGCTGTTCCCTGTTCAAACTTATTTTTGTAATCCCTTGCATTTAACTTGGCATTGTCATAACTCATTTTGATAACATCATAGGAGTTTTGCGCCAACAACAGACTATAATATGCCTTCTCTACTTGATTAACCAAACTCAACCGAGAGGAACGAGCTGCTTCTACCGCTTGTTCGACATCGGCACTCGACAATTGAACGCTTTTCCACAATTGGGGGGCGATAATCGGCAACGAAGCACTAAATCCTACCGAATAGGTATTGTCCGTACCGACTTTCATTCCATCGGAGGAGCTAGTTCCTCCCCCAAGATCAGGAGCCTTGAATTCGGGGTGCAATTGGGACATGGCATTAAACACCGGATCAAACATAGCTCCTACGTTAAAGGCTTTTGAATCCATGTACATAGTCTGCTTCTCTATCGTGCGACTGTATGAAGCAGAAGCATCGATTCGAGGAAACAGACCCGCAATAACTTCCTTTTTGGAATAATCTTTCTTCTCTATTTCCACATCGGCAACCTTTATAGTTGGATTCTCATTGAGCGCTATACCGATAGCTGTTTTCAAATCGAGAGTTACCGATTGAACTTTCTGTTCCTGAGCCCAAGATATTCCGGGGAAAAGGAACAGCATCAACATAGCACCGACTCGGTGCATGATCGTCATTTTGTTCATACGTCTTTTTTCATCATTAAAGTTTTTACCATCTTTTTATCTATTCTCCTCAAAAAATTCATCTGTATATTTTACTCCCTCCGGAGTAGCTATTCCTCGAATAAAGCTCTTAAATATCGTTTCAAAAATCTCGGTAAAAGTATATTTAGAATTAAATATTTGATCTGATTTTTTTAAAAGTTCAAATTGAAAAGTCAATAGCGTCGCTACAATCTCCATATTGATATCGGCTCGTATCACACCTTCACCGACACCTTCTTTCAATAAATCGACCGTAGCTTGTTTATGGCATTCCTTATCATTCTCATACTTATCATTAACTCTCGGATAATATCGTTCCATATCCACAAAAAACATGGGGCTTGTATTCCGCATGAAACGGAGGATATCTTCATAAACATTCAACAACAAATCAATCACATTCTTTCGATTGGCAAAATATACCTCCAACCGAGCCCTTCTTTCCATTTCCTGACTTTCCAAACAAGCCAATAATAACTCGTTCTTTTCCTTGAAGTTTTCATAAAGAGTCCGTTTCGAGATACCTAATTGAGACGCAATCATATCCATTGTAACAGATTTAATTCCGTTACACAAAAACATACGGGTTGCCTGCTTGATAATTCGTTGTTGTAACTCTGTATTCATAATAATTATCCCATTATTGCGGCAAATGTATAGAAAACTTTGGAAACCAAAATAGTTTTCACCGCTTAATTATGTGCTATTTCGTTAATAAAAACAAACACTATTAGACTTAGGCGATCCAGAAAGCACATAATTATATAATAATCAAATATT
>OCAM01001058.1_pt1 | contig 17237 bp, 20 predicted proteins | sample 1538281 | NCBI WGS metagenome assembly OCAM01 (sample SAMEA2580273, study PRJEB22360) | human gut metagenome | biome: human gut; feature: human-associated habitat; material: faeces | place: Denmark | collected 2008/2010 | reverse complement strand
CAGCTCTTGCTTTTGCTTGGCTAGCCGCTTGCGCTGATCGACAATCGTCGTCAAGGTGAGCGTGAGATTGCCATGGACTGTTGCAAAATACAGCTGACTCACCTCCTTATTGGTACAGCCAATCGCTTGAAAGCACTGCGACAATCCTTCTCCTTGTGTCAAAACAGCTTGAAATTTCTCCAACATCGCAGTCGACAGCTGCTTGCTTCGCTGCATAATTTCGATGCTCTCTTGAAGTCGAAACCCATTTTTTAAAAGCAACAGTAACATCGTTAAAAAACGCGTGACCTCTTTTTGCTGCTTTCGTTTTGATGGCCGCTTTTTCATCTGTTACGCTCACTTTCATATGGTTTATAAGAAATGATGGGTGTCGTTTTGTCATCGACTGACTGCAAGCGCTGATAGATGATGCCCTTCAGACAATTGTCAATCTCCCATTGGCTACACCCTAATTCGAGCAAGCGAGCGACCGTTTCTTCTTGACCTTTCGCATGAACGGTCGCAAACACTTGGTGACCGGTCAAGGCCGCACGAGTTGCCGCATGCGCCGTCAAGGAGTCCCTAATTTCTCCAATCAATAGTAAATCCGGCCGATGACGCAATGAAAGCTTAATCAGTTGATCGTATGTTTGGCCTATCGTGTCATTGGTTTGTAGCTGTAAAAATGTTGGTTCTTCAATTTCTACTGGGTCTTCGATGGTAATCACTTGTCCGCCCAACTTTTTGGCTAAATGGTACATCAACGTCGTTTTGCCCGAACCAGTAGCTCCACTAAAAAGAAAGAGGCCGTTTTGATTGGCTACATCATAGACCAGTTCATCATAGGTGGCGACTTGTTCATAAGTAAATTCATGGTCAGTATTCACTAAAAAGCGGATAACTAAAGACTCAAAGCCGCGATAATCGCCAACGGTTGATAATCGCAAGCGAACTGACCGCTCATTCAATTGGTACGTAATTGCACCAAGTTGTGCTTTACGGGTCTCACCGATATCCATCTCACCCAAAAATTTAAAGCGCGATATCAGTTGCCGCGCTTCTTGACTCGCGTACGATTGATAGACGAAGGTTTGCTCATTTTTGCGAAATTTGGCCACTCCTTTTTGCGCATCTACATAGAGATATAAGTCTTGCAGCTGATGATCGACACCATACTGAATCAATTCGTTTGACTGTTCTAGAATATCCATCATTTTCTCCCTCCACTAATACATACGCAAAAAAAAACAGCCCTCAACGGACTGTTTTCATTTCATCTTTATTTTTTAGGGAAGACTGCTTCTACACGATAGATGGGCTGTCCTTTGGCGGAAAATTTTTCTTCGTATTCCGTCATCACATTATTCGTAGCTTCTGCTGAGGCGTGTAAATCTAACCACACTTGCTTTATAATCATCCCATATTGCGAAAAGCTTGCTAAAGAGTATTCAAACAAGCCTCGGTTATCGGTTTTAAAATGAATTTCCCCTTCATTACATAGGATTTGTTCATCGACAGCTAAGAAATCTTTTGACGTTAAGCGACGTTTTTCGTGACGGGTCTTTGGCCATGGATCAGAAAAGTTCAAATAAATCTGATCGACTTCCCCATCAGCAAAATAGTTCGTTAAGGCTGAGCCGTCCACGTGCAGTAGTTGCACATTTGGTAGAGTATCCGCAAGTACTTTATCAAGTGCAAAAGATACGACACTGACTTGCATATCAATTCCAATATAATTGATATCTGGATGAGCTTTAGCCATACCAGTAATAAATTGTCCTTTGCCCATTCCGATTTCGATGTGAATGGGTTGCTTTTTTGCAAAGCGTTGCTGCCACTTTCCTTTTAATTCCTCGGGGTTTGCTACTACGATTTGCGGGTTTTCCGCGAGTAGCTCTTCTGCTCCTTTGCGTTTACGAACGCGCATGTTTTTCGCTCCTTTTCAACAAATGAGGTGGTCTCCTGCAATGAGGACGCCACCTGATTTAGCCACTATATATTCTTTTTAATTGAAGTATTTCTTCATTTGCTTCTTTGATTGCTCCACGACGGTATTGCTTTTTCGCTTCCTGTAATACACTCAGTAACGCATACCAATACGTCTTCTCTAACATGCCCACATCCGGCTGCACACCATAGCTCATCAGCCACTGACTCCAACTTGAGACAGGTAAATAATGACCCAAGACCGTGCCAATATCATAGGCCGCATCGGCAAACATAATCGAATCCCAATCCACCAAATACAAATAATTCTGGCAGACCAACCAATTGCGATAATTCACATCGCCATGCACGACTGTCTTTTCATTTGCTTTAAAGGTGGGAAGATTTTTTTCCATATATTGATGAACCAACATCAAAAACTCATTGTTGCCAAGTTCTGTTGGTAAATCTGTAAAATAACCGGTCAATAGTTTTTGCGGTGTCACCGTTTTACCGCCTACTTTTGCGAGTATTTCTTGCAAAGACTTCGAATGATGCAAATGGTACAACACATCAATCACATCATTGCGCTTGCCTATTTCTTCAGAGGTCAAGATTCTTCCCTCTAGCCATTCTTGCGCAGATAATGTGTCACCATTGCCTGTCCGCTTGGTCCAGATCAGCTTGGGAGTGATGCCCTCTTTAGCCAAGGCTGCCAACATCGGTGTTGTATTCCGTTTGATAAACACTTTATCATCCGCTTTTTTCCCAATATATGCTTTGCCAGTATCTCCTTTGATTGGTTGCAGATACCAGTCGCTATCAAAACGCATATCCATCGAGTTTCTCCCCTTAATTCACAGTACTTATTATTCTAGTCGCCTATGATAGTATCGTCAAGCACATTATGCGATTCTACAGTCCCTTTAGACGCATCGGCAAATAAGCATAACAAAAAAGGCCGTCAAATGAAAGTAGTCCGATCCAAAAAAAGAATGTATGCATCATTGACACTTGCTTCATGCTCCCCACGACGGCAAATACAAGCGTCACAAATAATAAAACTAAGCCGACAACTTTTTGAAAAGACTTCAGCTGAACGTCACGCTTGATTGGATAAAGCTGCGTCAATGGTTGATACTGATATTGTTGCGCCAAAGGTAATAATTGAAAGCCAATTAAATATAACCCAACCACTCCGACGACCAGTGCCCCCCACCAAACTTGAACAAACCATAAGGCGATTACACCTAAAAGCAAAAGACGCACGACTAACCCACTATACTCAGAGCCTCTCAGTAAGCGACGCATATATAAGTATGTGTAGGTCTCTTGTTGTTGCGCTGGAATCCAGCGCAACAACAAGTCGGCATACTTTCGTCTTTTCACTGTTGCTGTAATCTGCGGAACATCCGTGAATAGATTAATGAAGCGATACATTCGGTACAAACGCTTTTGCTCCATCGCAATCAGCATCTCCCAGTCCAGCGGCGTATGCAGCTTTCGCCACGTCAGCTGGACCATCACCAACCAGCCCACACCAGCCACTGCCAAGCCCACAAAAGGTGTCCAAAATAGCGCCAAAAACCACGATATACCATTAATCAGCCAAAAGAAAGCGGTCATCCCTTGTTGCAGTTGCTTCGTCTCTTGAAAAAATTTCAGCTGTTGCAAGTACAAATGACTGCTTTTTAAAAAGAGAAATTGCAGAAAAAAGACAAAGAACATGGTGAACGGCTGCTTCGTAAGGACGACATACAAGGGCATCCCTGCCCCGATAATCAAAATTCCTATACCAAGTGGCAGCACAGACGAATAGCGTCTCGCGCTAGTCAAATACGGACGCATTTGTGTTTCTTTTGGCAATAAGAATACTTGGTCGGCCAGTTGCGTCAAGGAAGCAAAGCGACCCACTGTCACAGCAAAAAAAAGCAGTACGATGAGCAGCCATTTCCCATATACAAATGAGCTATCCAATGATTTAAGCCAATTTGAATACGATAGGCCCGCAGCACCTAGTAAAAACGTCATTAATAACGCAAAATGATCGTTAAAAATGTATTTTAAATAGCGCTGTATGTTTTTTTGATGGGCGTGCATTCTTTGCTGAAAAAAAACGCGCATTACGCTTCCTCCTTTGTCAGAGTCAGATATAGGTCATCCAAAGAAGCATGGGGCATGTCAAAAGCTTGCTGCAACTGGACTAACGAGCCTTGTGCGCGAATTTGGCCATTGTGTAACAAAATAAAACGATCACAGTAGCGTTCAGCTGTGGCTAAGACGTGCGTCGACATCAAAATACCAGCGCCAGTCTGCTTCATTTCATTCATCAATTCTAATAGCGCATGAATCGCTAATGGATCCAATCCCAAAAACGGCTCATCAATAATATACAAACTCGGCTCTACTAAAAAGGCACACAAAATCATAACCTTTTGCTTCATCCCTTTGGAAAAATTAGCCGGAAACCATTCCAAACGCTTCTCCAAACGAAAGGTCGTCAATAATTTTTCTGCGCGCTGAAAGGCCACTTCTTTCGGAATATCGTAGGCCATCGCTGTGACTTCGATGTGCTCACGTAACGTCAATTCTTCATACAAGACCGGTGTTTCTGGAATGAAGCCGATTTTTTTGCGGTACGCTTGGGCATCTTCACTCAATCGTAAGCCATCGACGGAAATAGTGCCTTTAATGGGCTGTAACAGACCAATAATTTCTTTGATCGTCGTACTCTTGCCCGCTCCATTTAGCCCGATGAGGCCGACTAGTTCCCCATTGTTCACGTCAAAGGAGATATCTTTTAAGACAGGCACTTGGCCGTAGCCACCTGTTACTTGCTTTACTGTTAATGTCATGTATCCATCCTCCACTTTGCTCATTATTATACCATGGACCAGCTATCGAACCAATAATTCTACGTGCGGCAAATTCCTGTCATTTGTGGTAAACTATAAAATGGAAATTCAAGAAAGGAGCGGATTTTTTATGATAACAATGGATACAATTATTCGTGAAGGACATCCTACTCTCCGAGAAATAGCAAAAGAAGTAACCTTCCCACTGACAGAGCAAGAACAACAATTAGGAAAGGACATGTTCGAATTTTTGGTAAATAGTCAAGATCCAATCAAAGCAGAAGAGTTGCATTTACGCGGTGGTGTCGGCTTAGCTGCCCCACAAGTCAACGTCTCAAAACGCATGATTGCCGTACTTGTACCAAGTGAACAAGAGGATGGCGAACCAGAATTTGCTGGTGTCTTATACAATCCAAAAATTGTGAGTCATTCTGTACAGGATGCATGTCTGGGTGATGGCGAAGGCTGTCTGTCAGTCGATCGCGATGTACCAGGATACGTCGTGCGCCATGCACGTGTGACGATTGCTTATCAGGATGAGACGGGTGCGGCTCACAAGATTCGGCTAAAAAACTACCCTTCGATCGTGGTGCAACATGAAATCGATCATTTGAATGGTGTCTTATTTTATGATCGCATTAACGCAGACAATCCTTTTGCAATCAAAGAAGGCGTGTTAGTACTCGAATAAAAAAATGAGGCGCTCATTTTCCTTGCAAAAAGCATGTAGATGCCTTTTGCAAGGTTTTTTCTTATGAAGGGGATGAGTTGATGTTTATTGATATGCATTGTGATACCTTACTAAAGCTTTATGAGCACCCAGGTACAAAGTTAAACGAAAATACGTTCCAGATTGATTTACAGCGCATGAAAAAAAGCCTGATTGACCTACAAAACTTTGCAATTTTTATTGAGCTTGGGACGGTTGCTGATCCGTATGTTCGTTACCAAGAAATGCTTGCCATTTATCAAGCTGAACTAGCTGCCAATCAAGACTTGATTCGGCCAGTACTGACTTACGACGACTATATTAGCAATCAAAACGAGCACTTGTTGAGCGCGATGCTCACGATGGAAGAAGGTGCACCGCTTGCCGGTCGCATCGATCGTCTGGAGCAATGTTACCAAGATGGTGTCCGCATGCTGACATTGACTTGGAATATGGAAAATGAACTTGGCTTTCCCAATGCCAACTATGTCGATCCGGCTACACAAATATTGACCAATCTTGCGCAAAAAGGCTTAAAGGCTGCTGGTAGAGACATCGTGACACGCATGGCTGAATTAGGCATGATCATTGATGTCTCGCACGGTTCTGATCAGCTTGTCTGGGATGTCTTGGCGACGACACCTGTGCCTTTTGTCGCCAGCCACTCGAACTGCCGATCCCTATGCCCGCACAGTCGCAACTTATCCGATGAACTTATCCGAGCGATTGCCGAGCGTGGCGGCGTTATCGGTCTGAATTACTTTGCCGATTTCATTACCTTTGACTCCTCGCTTTCGCTACCAGTCCAATTAGCCAAACATGCGGATCACTTAAAAAATATCGGTGGCTTGGGCTGCATTGGTCTTGGGTCTGACTTTGACGGTATTCGTCCGAGTGAGGACTTACCAGATATTTTAGCCCTCGAACTACTGGTAGATGCCCTGCAAAAAAATGGCTTTACCGCTCGCGAAATCGATGCAATAGGCTATCAAAATGTCGCCCGATTGTATAAAGACCTACTATAAGAAACGCCTTTCACTACAAGCCAAAAGACCAGAACACCCAACCGGATGTTCTGGTCTTTTCATGTGATTCATGGAGCAACAAAATGTTTCATTCTTCAAATAATAGGTTTTTCTTACGTAAAGCTTGCTTAATTTTGCCGACTTGCTCCATCGATTCACAGCGCACCGTATGGAGGTGAACGCCATTGGTAAGATTGGAGAGCAGCTTTTCTTCACTAGCCGCGTAGGCTTTTAAAAATGTCGCAATATCTTCTTGCGTGCGAATACCTAAGCTACCTCGTAATTCGCCATAAAGCAGATGATCGACAATCACATCGACTACTTCACCATCAAGAGAAACAATCGTCGTTAACTCTTCTTCGACTTGTTCTGGACGGTGACAGACAGCGATTTTTGCGACCACACCTTGCTCCTCTTTTTCAAGTAGATACCCACGCGCAGTTGCCAATATCGCTTCCCCACTCGCTCGTAATAACGCAATATCCCCGACAATAATTTGCCGACTTACCGCATAGTTTTGAGCCAAGCGACTCGCACTAAGCGGCTGGTCAGACATACGTAATTGCTCCATGATGTCTTGACGTCGCGTTTCTCCATCCATCACTTGTCCTCCATTTGCTGTGATTGGAACGTCCGTGAATGCTTCATGACATCACGGAAGGTATCGACAATGGCTTCTTCAAAGTCCGACTGTTTCACTTCACGGCGAACAGCCTGTAACACCTCATTTTCTCGATTGCTGTCTAAGACGGCAATTTTTTGCTGACGTTTTTCCTCTGAGATAGCCGTCACCACCATCATGCGTTCTTCCAATAAATGGACCAATTTTTGATCAATAGCATCGATTTGTTTTCTTTTTGCGCTCAAGGGTTGTGCGTCATCACTTGCCAACTCTTGGATGATTGTAGCAGGATTGCCTGCTATAACGACATTGGCAGGAAACGACTTCGTCACGACGCTCCCGGCACCGACCACGACATTATCACCTAATGTCACACCAGGCAAAATAATAGCACCGCCACCTAGCCAAACATTGTCCCCGATGGTAATCGGTTGTCCATTCTCTAACCCACTATTGCGTTTAGCCGGCTGAAGTGGATGGCTAGCAGTATAGAGCTGAACATTAGGTGCGACCATGCAATTGTCCCCAAACGTAATCGGGCAAACATCCAATAACGTCACATCAAAGTTCGCATAAAAATTTTTCCCGACTGAAATATTGTAGCCATAGTCAAACCGAACATTTGGTTCCATGTAAATATGATTTTCGACATGGCCAAATGTTTCCTTTAATAATTGCTCTCGTATATCATTGTTGGTTTCTTGATTAATTACCGCCATTTGTTCTCTAGCAAATGCTCGATCAGCTTCTAATTCTGGATCGGCTGAAAAATACAATTCGCCAGCAATCATCTTTTCTTTTTCACTTTTCACGGTTGGGCCTCCTTTAATTTCTGATATAATGCTTGAAAAAAATCAACCGCATTGCCAATCAGCTGTTCCTTTTGTCCTCTTAAATGAATTGGTGTTTGATTGACAACAAACACTTGGGCATTTTTTTGTTTATATTCTATTAAATCACAAAATGGATGCACTTGAAAAGTTGTTCCGACAATCACCACAATATCGGCTGCTTCTACCGCACGGACAGCTTCCTTGATGGTTTGCGGTGTGAAGCCTTCTTCATACAAAACAATTGCTGGTCTTAGTCTACCACCACACAGATGATGATCAGATGCAAGATAGTCCGCATAAGGTACTTCTTTACCACACGATTGACAATACACATGATACAATGAACCATGAAAATTCACGACTTGGGTCGAACCTGCTCGATCATGAAGCCCATCAATATTTTGTGAAACGACCCACACATTGTGCGTTTTTTCCAATTCATGGATGGTTTGATGAATGACATTTGGCAGTGCATCCGGATGGTACAGTTGCTTGATAAAAGAATAAAACTTCTCCGGCTCTCGCTTTAAACAGGTCGCACTTAGCAAATACTCTGGTTGATCAAGTCCTTGGTAGATACCATGCAACGAGCGGTAATCAGGGATTCCTGAAGGTGTCGACACACCTGCACCTGTCAAAAACGTAATCGACTTAGCTTGTAAAAGTTGTTCAATCATTGCTGTTTCTTTTGTCATTTTACTCACCTCATGGCTATTATACGTGCTGATCGTCGATTTGTTAACTCTGGCCAACAAAGGAAGAAAACAAGATACACTCATGACATTCTTCACAAAAAGTGATACAATAACGATGATATAAGCGAGGTGAAAATAGATGTTAGCTGAAATTTTTTATTGGGGTTTGATTTTTATTAACATTGCTTGGATTGCGATTAGCCTTTATTTTTCTATCTTTTATTTTGCTCGGAAAGAAAATGGTAATTTATGGGCATTTGGTTTTTTTAATGTTCTTTCATTCATTGTGTTAGCACTTTTAATTGTTGTCTATCACACTTGGGGCTGGGGAATTACTCAGTATTCAAACTTTGTTTACCTATTGATGGCGATCTTAGCTGTCATGACTGTCCTACAAGCATTTCTTGGCAAAGAACCTAAGCCACAAACTGCAAATTAAGTAGACTAAATAGGGCTTTCCTTCAATGGAAATCCCTATTTTTTATTGACAAAGTGCGTCTTTTCTACTATCCTAGCTTAGAACATTAATTTCATACGAGATTACCTTCAACATCGAGGTAGAGGTCGCGAGGTTCATTAATCCTGTGGAGTGGAGCAACACGTAGAAACAGGCCTAGGGAACATCGCCGAAATGACACTTTTTTGCTTAAAAAGTGTGGTTGGGTCGTAAGTAAATAACTTACGAACTGTCTTAGCAATTCGCTAAGGTGCGCTATGTTTTGTGATAGGTTTGTAAACTATTTTACAGGCGTTTTCCAATCATGGAGTACGGCTGTTTTTTGTTGTCGTCATGAATGTCTCGTCAAAAAGAAAGGAAGAAAAAAATGAAAAAGTTTGGTTTATGCTCGTCACTTTTTGTGGGCCTTTTGTTCTTGTTGGCTTTGATAGTCCCTTCTACGTATGCAGATGAACAAACCCCAGCAGACGAATTTCGAGTAGGGATGGAGGCTGCTTATGCGCCGTTTAACTGGACTCACACAAGTCCTGGAGCACATACAGTAGAACTTTCTAGTCAAAAATACGTTGGAGGCTACGATGTCCAAATCGCACAAAAAATTGCCGATAAACTAGGAAAAAAATTAGTGATTGTGCCCACACAATGGGATGGCCTCGTGCCAGCGTTGCAATCAGGAAAAATTGATGCCATTATTGCTGGGATGTCTCCCACTGAGGAACGCAAAAAAGAAATTGATTTCACTGACGCGTACTACGAGTCACAATTAGTCGTCGTTGTAAATAAAGATGGCAAATATGCCAATGCAAAAAGTATTGATGATTTAGCTGGCGCAAAAATTACCGCACAGTTAAATACCTTCCACTACTCTGTCATTGACCAAATTCCAAATGTAGACAAACAACAAGCACAAAAAGACTTCTCTTCCATGCGAGTTGCCTTAGCTTCAGGGGTAATTGATGGTTATGTTAGTGAACGACCAGAAGGCGTCACTGCAACCAATGTGAATAAAGACTTTAAAATGCTTGAATTTTCAAAAGAAAATGGCTTCCAAACTAATGCAGAAGACGTGCAAGTAGCAGTCGGTATGCGCAAAGGCGATTCAGATGTTGAAAAAGTAAATGAAATCCTTGCTACGATCTCTTCAAGTGAGCGTACCAAACTAATGGACCAAGCGATTGAGGAACAACCGACAGCTTCTGACGAACAAGACAGCGGCTTACTCACGACCTTTAAACAAATCATTCAACAATACTGGAAACTTTTCTTGAGTGGTGCTGCCTTAACTTTATTCGTAGCCGTTGTTTCCACTTTTGCAGGTACGATTATCGGCCTATTAGTCGGCGTCTTTCGCACGTTGCCAGTTTCTGAGAATCCAGTCTCACGCTTTTTCCAAAAAGTGTTTAACGGCTTTTTGACTATCTACATTGAAGTATTCCGCGGAACCCCGATGATGGTTCAAGCAATGGTTATTTTCTATGGATTAGCGCTCGCTTTCCATATTGATTTGAATCGGACTGTCGCAGCATTACTGATTGTCTCAATCAATACAGGGGCATATATGTCTGAAATCGTTCGTGGAGGAATTTTCGCCGTCGATAAAGGGCAATTTGAAGCCGCTCAAGCGATCGGCATGAACCACCGTCAAACCATGACAAAAGTTGTCTTGCCACAAGTCTTGCGTAATATTTTGCCAGCAATCGGAAATGAAACAGTCATCAACATTAAAGACACAGCTGTTTTGAGTGTTATCAGCGTAACAGACTTATTCTTTGCCGGTTCGGTCGCATCGGGTACCAATCTACAATTCTTCCCTACATTCACCATCATTGGTATCATCTACTTAGTAATGACACTTAGCGCGACGAAACTCCTGCGCTTGATGGAAAAGAAAATGGATGGCCCTTCATCTTACGTAAAAATAGATGACTTGGATTCTCAACAAAATTAAGGAGAGAAACTTATGACAGCGATGATCGAAATTAATCATTTGAAAAAAAGCTTCGGTGAAAATGAAGTATTGAAAGATATCAATGTAACAGTAAACGAAGGTGAAGTACTCACTATCATTGGTTCATCTGGTTCAGGTAAATCGACCTTACTCCGTTGCATTAACTTACTAGAAAAACCAACCAGTGGTGCAATCCTTTACAAAGGTGAAAATGTCTTAACAAAAAACTATGACTTACCAAAATATCGTACCCATCTTGGCATGGTGTTCCAATCATTTAACTTATTCAATAATATGAATGTCTTAGAAAACTGCGTGAGCGGCCAAGTGACCGTCTTAAAACGTAGCAAAGAAGAAGCCAAAAAAATTGCAATTGAAAATCTTGAAAAAGTAGGGATGGGCCGCTACGTCTCTGCCAAGCCTGCGCAATTATCCGGTGGTCAAAAACAACGTGTTGCCATTGCTCGTTCACTTTCTATGAACCCTGATGTCATGTTGTTCGATGAACCCACCTCCGCTCTGGATCCAGAAATGGTTGGTGAAGTCTTATTGACGATGAAAGCTTTAGCTGAAACAGGCTTAACGATGGTCATCGTGACACATGAGATGGGCTTTGCCCGTGACGTCTCTGATCGTGTAATCTTTATGGACAAAGGGGTGATTGCCGAAGAAGGCACGCCAGAAGATATTTTTGTCCATCCGAAAGAAGAACGCACCAAAGCCTTTCTCGCTCGGGTGCTTGAAACAAACTAAAGATTAAAACAAGCCCCAGACAAAACTAGTTAGAAAAAAGAAAATCCAGAAGTTGTTACTCAAACTTTTGGGTTTTCTTTTTTGTAGTTAGGCGATAAGTCAAACTGGTTTGACCTTCTCGCTCGGAGCGAACAGTCTTTTGACCTAGCTTTTTTTCATTAGCTTCATCTTTTCATTTTCTTTTGTTGCACAACTACGTACTTTCTGATACGTTTACAGTAATGGAAAGAAAGGAACGAAATGATGGAAACAAAATTAACAAAAAAAGATTATTTATTTATTAGTTCGATGTTATTTGGAATGTTCTTCGGAGCAGGAAATCTGATTTTCCCTGTACACATGGGACAAGAAGCTGGTGCAGCTGTTTTTCAGGCAAATTTAGGATTTTTGATTACAGGTATCGGCTTACCATTTTTAGGTATTATTGCGATAGGACTCTCGAAAAGTACTGGTCTATTTGATTTGGCGCAACGTGTCGGAAGACGCTATGCCTACCTCTTCACCATTTTACTTTATCTCGTAATTGGACCATTTTTTGCCTTACCACGCTTAGCAACGACTTCTTTTGAGATTGGACTCGCACCGTTTTTAAGTACTAATCAACAACCAGTTGCTTTGGCTCTTTTTAGTATTCTCTTTTTCTCCACTGCTTGGTGGTTTGCCCGTAAACCGTCCAAATTGATGGCTTATATCGGCAAATTTTTAAATCCAATCTTTTTAGTCCTACTAGGTATTTTGCTGCTTGTAGCTTTCTTACACCCAATCGGTTCCGTGGCAGTCATGCCAGTAAGTGCTACTTACCAACAAAATGCATTTATGACCGGATTTACTCAAGGTTACAATACTTTAGATGCCCTTGCAGCCCTTGCCTTTGGAATTATTGTTGTGACTACCATTCGTCAGCGGGGCGTCACTCAGCCAAAAGTGATTGCATTAGATACCGTCCGTGCTGGTAGTATCAGCGTACTCCTAATGGGTATCATCTATACTTTTTTAGCGTATCTTGGAGCGATGAGCGTAGGTAAGTTTGCCGTGAGTGCCAATGGTGGTATCGCACTCGCCCAAGTCTCAACGTATTATCTGGGAATCTACGGAGCAATTATCTTGGCATTGATTGTCATTGTCGCATGTTTAAAAACAACTGTCGGACTCATCTCTGCTTTTTCAGAGACTTTTGTCGAGCTGTTTCCCAAACGTAGCTATGCGTTTTTTGCCATCAGTGTAAGTGTGCTCCCATGTATTTTTGCCAATGTTGGTTTAACCAAAATTATTGAGCTTTCCCTACCAGTGCTGATGTTTCTCTATCCACTGGCTATTACTTTAATTTTATTGGCACTTTTAAGTCCGCTTTTTCAACACGCGCCACGTGTGTATCAACTGACAACTTATTTTACTTTGCTTGCTGCTATCTTTGATGGATTGAATGTTGCTCCTAGTCAATGGCAGCAGACGGCTCTTGTCACTCACTTACTCTCTTTTGCAAAAGGCTACCTACCATTGTTTTCTATTGGCTTAGGTTGGGTGATTCCAGCTATCATAGGATTTGTACTTGGTTTAATTTGGACAGCAATCGAACGAAACAAACAACAGTAATAAAAAGTCTAAGACGGAATCGTTATCTACAAGCTAAAAGACCAGAAAATCCGGAAGTTATTTTTCAAACTTTTGGATTCTATGGTCTTTTTGAATTAACTATTTTCACAACCTCTTTTAATAATAAACGATCTTAAGACAGCTTTTCATCGCGCCGATTTTCTTTCATTAAAGGAGATTGGCTCATTTTTTTGATTGATGTAATGTCGACTATCCGCCATTGCATTGGGTCATCTAAAAGCTTTAAAATAATTTGGCAGCCATTGATTCGTTTCTTAAGTACCCATCCTGAAATGGTCTCCGGAGACTTCATTTGTTTGGTCTGAATTTGCAATACCACCAATAATTTGTATTCGGATGCTAGTTGTAAGCGTTGAGAAAAGTCTTCCGCTTGAGCAAAAGCATCCGCTTTGTCTGCCTCATCTGTTAAAAAGCGGTCGAGAAAATTCTTTGACGAATCTGTCCATAATTGCCCCATCTTTACTTGAAGCGATCGTCGTTTTTCCACTTTTCTCCCTCCTAACTACTGGTTTTCTTTAAACGTTTGTAACCAATAAGGTAGTGCTTCATCAATCAATCGTTCAGTTTCCTTAAAGTCCCCAGTGTACCAAGGATCTGGTACACCTGTTGTTTCTTGACCGGGGACAACACTCATAAAGAGATGAATCTTTTTTTGAACATAAGCTGGTGCTAGTTTCTTTAAATCATGTACGTTTTGCTGATCCATTCCAATAATCCAATCATACATTAGAAAATCATTCGGTGCAATCTGGCTTGAAACTAGCTGATCTGTCTCGCATCCTCGCGCCTGTAATACATTTTTGGTGCCTTGATGTGCGGGATTTCCATGTTCCCAACGACTTGTCGCAGCAGAAGCTACTTCAATAGACAATCCTTCTTTTGCTATCGCCTGCACAAAAATTGCCTCTGCCATTGGTGAACGACAAATATTGCCTAGACAAACAAATAGCACTCGTTGCATGTTATTCCTCCTCTTGTTGAAACAGTCGATACGAAAACAACTCCACATCTTTTGCTAATTGAAAAAGCTGGCTCGCAATCTCCATCGGTGACTCTCGATAATCCTTTACAATCCAATTTTCTAAAATACCGCAGCAACCATAAGAAAAAAAGCAGCTATAAAATTGCAAGTCTTTTGTTGATAGTACTTGTTCTTGATCGACTTGCTTGAATAACTGCGCGAAATGCTCCTTCACTAAGCGGAAAAACTCAGTAATAAACACATCGCGTGCATCATCCATCATATTGCGATAAAAATAGCGTTTGGCTTTCATCGCCTGTAGCATTTTTAATGTTTGCTCTTCCCAATTTTCAAGATGGACAACCTCAAGGCTCAAATATTTTAAAGCGTCTTGATAATACACCCATCGAAGAAGTTCTTTTTTATCTGTAAAGTGGTAATAAAAGGTCTGACGATTAATAGCCGCTAATTTTGATACTTCTTGCACACTGACTTTTGAAAAGCCTCGTGCCTCGCATAAATCGACAAATACCACCAATTCGTTCCTTAGTTCGTCTACTCTCCATAACCTACCTCACATCTCTCTACTCGTTTTCTTGTTGGTATCCAAAATGTCGATAGGCCAATTCAGTTGCCACTCTACCACGAGCTGTCCGTTGAATGAAGCCTTTTTGTATTAAAAATGGCTCATACATGTCTTCAACGGTCTCCGTTTCTTCACCGATATTGACAGCAATCGTCGTTAATCCTACAGGGCCGCCATGATACAGCTCAATCATCGTTCTCAATAACTTTTGATCAATGTAATCCAATCCTTCATGATCCACCTGTAAGACGTCCAATGCCTGATCAGCTACACTCTTGGTAATCGAGCCATCGTGTTGCACTTGTGCAAAGTCTCTTACACGCTTTAACAAACGATTGGCAATACGAGGCGTCCCTCTTGAACGACGAGCAATCTCTATAGCCCCTTGCTCTTGAATCACGGTCGAGAACACCTCGGCTGACCGTTGCACAATTTCAGTTAATTCTGAGTCAAGGTAATACTCCATGTGACTGACAATGCCGAAGCGGTCTCGTAGTGGTGCCGACAACATCCCCGCTCTCGTAGTAGCTCCGATTAGTGTAAAAGGTGGCAACGGAAAATGAACGGGATGGGCAGTTGGGCCTTGGCCAACCATAATATCCACAAAAAAATCTTCCATCGCAGAATATAACATTTCTTCTGCCACGCGCGGTAAGCGGTGAATTTCATCTATGAACAACACATCACCTGGTTCAAGCTCATTTAAAAGCGCCACTAAATCGCCAGGTTTCTCGATGGCTGGTCCACTCGTTGTGCGAATATTGACTGCCATTTCATTAGCAATCACCATTGCCATTGTTGTCTTTCCTAAACCAGGAGGGCCGTACAAAAGAACATGATCGAGCGATTCTTCACGCTTTTTCGCAGCCTCAATATAAATGGCTAATTCGTGTTTTACTTTTTCTTGGCCAATATATTGTGACAAATACTGCGGTCGTAATGATTTTTCAAAACTCAAATCTTCATTTGACGGCTCTGGTGAAATCATTCGGTCCATTCAACTTTCCTCTATTTCTTCATTAATAATTTTAATGCTTTACGCAAGTATTCATCCGTAGAGTAAGCACCCTCTTTTTTCAGAGTAGTCTCTACACGCTTAATTTCTCTTTCTGAATACCCCAAAGCAGACAATGCTGATATCGCTTCGGTCAGCGCGCTTGTATCTGTATCAAAAAGTGGCATAGCTAAGTTGCCAGTCAATTCTCCAGCTAATTCTCCTAGTTTTCCCTTTAAGTCCAAAATCATTTGCTGTGCCGTCTTTTTCCCGACTCCAGGGAATTTCGTCAAATAGGTGACATCATCTGATTCAATAGCGGCAATTAACCCTTCATGGTCATCATTAGCCATAATAGCAATCGCGCTTTTAGGCCCAATACCTGAGACACTAATTAACCGAAGAAACAATAATTTTTCCTGTAATTTTTCAAATCCATATAGTGTATGCGCATCTTCTCGTACAATCAAGTGTACATAGACTTTTACTTCCTCTGTTTTCTTACCTGAGTAGCGATAAGGATTACCCATTACAAGCTGATAGCCGATACCATTTGCTTCAAGTACTATATAGCTAGGCTGAATATCTGCAACTACACCTTTAATAAATTCGTACATTCTTTCTCCTCACCTGTACATATGTTCCCTTTATTGTATCATACAAAAAATAAGAAAGGAACTGAGGAATTTCGATTACTGAACGTACTTCTTATATTCTCCATACCCTTTTTTATCCATCTCAGTTAATGGGATAAAGGATAGTGCTGCTGAATTAATACAATACCTAAGTCCACCTAATTCTTTTGGACCATCTGTAAATACGTGTCCTAAATGCGAGTCTGCATCCTGACTTCTTACCTCAGTCCGACTCATTCCATGCGATTCATCTTTCTTTTCAAGAATCTCTTCTTCTAAAATAGGGCGTGAAAAAGCAGGCCAGCCACAACCAGCGTCAAATTTATCACTAGAAGCAAATAAAGGCTTACCACTAACAATATCTACGTAAATTCCTTGTTCATAAAAGTCATCATATTCCCCAGTAAAAGGTCTTTCCGTCGCATTTTCTTGCGTTACCGCATATTGAATTGGTGTTAATTTCTTTTTTAAGTCTTCTTTGCTCATGTTTTTCTACTCCTTTAAGTATAGTAGTTTTAGTTTGACCTGTTTTTAGGAAAAAGTCCATTGCTATGCTTCACTAATTGAAACAAAAAAAGTGAGAATGATTGCTCATTCTCACTTTATCATTTGCATGGCGACGTCCTACTCTCACAAAGGGCAACC
>OCAM01001057.1_pt1 | contig 17276 bp, 9 predicted proteins | sample 1538281 | NCBI WGS metagenome assembly OCAM01 (sample SAMEA2580273, study PRJEB22360) | human gut metagenome | biome: human gut; feature: human-associated habitat; material: faeces | place: Denmark | collected 2008/2010 | reverse complement strand
GATATTGGCGTATCTTCCCGTATGGAAATCGGTAAATCTTTTTGATGCTTGTTTGGCGACAAGCTTAGATAAACTTTTTATTAACTTTAAGTCATCACAAATTTATGCAAAATTATTTTAGCATCCAATTTTTATGGGTGGTAAAGTCGCTTTGGCGAGTTTCTAACAAAATCCCATTATCTATGAGACTTTTGATTTTATTCTTGGTATGCTCTATCGGGCTATGTTATGCGTCCGATAGTTATGCACAAAAAACTTTAATCAGTATTGATGTACACAATCAGCGGGTGGAGGATATTTTAAAAGAGATTGAAGAGCAGTCTGATTTTGATTTCTTTTTCAATAACAGACATGTGGATTTGAATCGCCGCGTATCTATATCAGTTGATAGAAGTAATATATTTAGTGTGCTTAAGGAAGTTTTTGCTGGCACTAATGTGCGATATTCAGTGCTAGACAAGAAGATTATACTGTCTGTTGAGGTACAGTCACCGCAACAGGAAAAGAAAATGATTGTATCTGGTATCATATTGGATGTACAGGGAGAGCCGGTAATAGGTGCCAGTATTCAGGAAAAAGGAGTGGTCGGGAAAGGTACAGTTTCCGATTTGGATGGAAAATTTAAGTTGACGGTTGCATCTGATGCTATATTGGTGATTTCATACATTGGCTTTCAGTCTCTTGAAGTAAAGGTGGGAAACCGTACAAACTTGTCAGTGGTATTGAAAGAAGATCATCAGTTGCTGGATGAGGTAGTCGTTATCGGTTATGGAACGATGGAGAAACGTGCAGTGACCAGTTCCATCACTTCCATATCATCCAAAGATTTAGTGACTGGAATGGGAGGCTCCACTATTGCGACAGCTTTAAAGGGTAAAATCTCCGGTATGAATGTTTCCGAGACTTCCAGTCCGAATGCTTCTGCCAGTTTCCAGCTGCGTGGAGTAGCGTCCATCAATGCTTCTTCTTCTCCTTTGATTGTGATAGACGGAATTCCCGGAGGTGATTTACGTTCTATCAGTCAGGAAGATATTCAGTCTATTGATGTTTTGAAAGATGCCTCTGCAGGTGCTATTTACGGAACAAGAGCAGCCGGTGGTGTCATCTTAGTGACTACCAAGAAAGCAAAAGAAGGTCCCATAACCTTATCATATACGGGCGAACTCTCTACCGAGCAAGTTTCCAGGAGACCGCAGGTCCTTGATCGTGATGCTTTCGTTAGGTTCGGAGTAGGAACAGATTTAGGGGCATCCACCGACTGGTACGGTGAACTTTTGAATGAAGGAGCACTCTCCCAACGCCATGTTGTCAACCTCTCGGGCGGCGGCCATACAGCTAAAATATATGCTACTATTATGGCACAGGATCAAAAAGGTATCGCAATTGGTGACAACCGTAAAGACTATTCGGGGCGCATCAATGCAAATTTTAACCTTCTCGATGATTTGCTGGAAATAGGCTTGCACACAGAATACCGGGAAGCACACCGGGATCAGCGGAGCAGTAGTTCCTATTTCGACATGGCATTGAAGATGAATCCGACGGAACATGTATATGACAGCACTAGTGAAACAGGATATAATGTATTGGTTGGTGGTAGTGAATATTACAATCCTTTAGCAGAAGTAATGTTGAAACAGGCAGATAATGTTGATAAATGGCTGAAGGCGGATGCGACGGTAAAGCTCAATTTGCCTGCCGGATTCTCGGCACAAGCCACTCTTGGCTGGGAAGATCGCCAGTATCAGCAGACACATTATACGTCCGCGTTACACAGAACCTCTTTAAATGGAAGTTATAAAGGAAGAGGATTTCATGCATATAGCAAAACAGTCAATGTCTCTTTTGAACCTACCATCAATTTCATGCGTGTTTTTGCAGACGACCATACGGTTAGTGCGGTAGCCGGATATAGTTATTGGGAAAATAACTCTGAAAACTTTAATATGACTAACTACGATTTTCCTGTGGATGGAGTAGGAGCTTGGGATATGGGGACAGGTAGCTGGCTTTCCGACGGAAAGGCGGCAATGTCTTCCCACAAATATCCCCGTGAACGTCTTATTTCATTCTTTGGCCGGGCGAATTATAGCTATAAAGACCGCTATATGCTTACAGGAAGTGTTCGCCACGAGGGCTCGTCAAAATTCGGAAAGAATCATCGTTGGGGAACATTTTGGGCTGTATCAGGTGGATGGCGTATATCCAATGAAGCCTTTCTGCGTGATGTCAGTTTTCTCGATGACCTTAAAGTACGCGTTGGTTACGGTGTAACGGGAAATAACAATTTCTCTGCAGGAGCATCCACTGCCATGTATTCTTCCAATTCAATGTGGCCGTATAACGGTACATGGATCACCTCTTATGGACCGGCCCGTAACGTCAATTATGACTTGCACTGGGAAAAGAAAGCAGAGCTTAACATCGGCTTGGATTATGCATTTCTGAATAACCGTCTTTTTGGTAAGTTTGATATTTATAAGAGAAGAGTTTCCGGAATGTTATATAATATCAACGTTCCCAATCCTCCCGCTGTTTATGAAACAACCACCATGAATTACGGTAATCTTGAGAATACCGGATGGGAGTTCGAGATAGGAGGAGTACCCGTCAAAACCAGAAACTTTAATTGGACAACTACTATGCGCCTATCACACTCCTCCTCCAAAATTACCTCTTTGTGGGGCAATAATACCTATCAGGATCGTGTAGGATTTCCGTCACCGGGTACAAACGGATCAGCCGGTAGAATTGAGGCCGGAACAAAAATCGGAAGCTATTACATCTGGAAATATGCCGGTATCACGGACAATGGCAGGTGGCTTCTGTATGATAAGAATGACAATGTAATCCTTAGCGATAAAAAAACATATGACGACAAACGATATATCGGCAATGCCATTCCTGCATTGATGGTATCATGGGATCATACCTTCACTTACAAAAATATCTCTTTAGGCATCAACCTGCGTAGCTGGATCGATTTCGATGTGTTCAATACCATAAATATGTACTATGGACTTTCTGAAGTGGCAGGCCAGAATGTTCTTCGCAACGCATACATTGATAACCGGCACATCAAAGAAGTAAAGCAACTTTGCGATTACTGGCTTGAGGATGGTACATTCTTGAAGATTGATGCCATTAGCCTGGGGTATTCTCTTAACATGAAAAAATGGCAAAAGTATATAGATAAGATTGATCTTTACCTGACCGTCCGTAACGTTGCCTGTTTTACAAAATATTCAGGATTGAATCCGGAAGTGAATGTGAACGGTTTGGATCCCGGTTATGAATGGTTTAATAATATTTACCCTGAAACTCGTAGATATACCTTTGGTATGAAAATCCAATTCTAATAGTAAAGTACCTATAAACTAATATAATGATATGAGACGAAATATTCTAATTATAATCTCTTTCCTCACCCTTCTGGTGGCCTCCGGTTGTACTAATCTGGATGAGAAGTGGTATTCCGAAGTAACTCCGGATACTTATTTCACATCTAAGGAAACTGTCTACTCTTTTCTGGTACGCTCTTTCACGCACTGGCGTTGGTTTCACGGATTCGACCGTGCCATTCTTCAGGAATGTACAACAGACGAGATGTGTGTCACACAAAAAGGGATACATTACAATGATGTCCGATACGCCCAGCTGCAACACCATGACTGGACACCGCTTCACCCCAACAACGAAGAAACATGGCGTGGAGTAGGTATGGGAGTAGCCATGGCTTTAGCCTGTAAAGAAGACTTAGCTGGTGTAGACTATGTTTCATTAGGTATGACGGAAGAACTGAAGGCAGATCATCAGATGCAGCTCCAGACATTAGTGGCCTATTTCTATTTGAGAGGACTTGATTTCTATGGCGGTATGCCTATTTACCGACGTTCTACCACAGAGGAATCTCCACGTTCCACAGCACGGGAAACCTTTAATTATGTGGAAGAACTCCTGCTTGCCGCCATCCCCAAATTAGAGAAAAAAACAGCAGATATGCTGGAAGAAGGTTACTTACGCCAAGGAACCGCGGCTGCTCTACTTGCTCAATTATATTTTAATGCAGAAGTCTATACAGGGGAAAGTCGCTTTGCTGAATGTGCGCAGATTTGTCAGGATTTACTAGACGGTAAATACGGCTATTACGAGTTGGAAGAAGACTGGTTCGGTCCTTTCACCTTCGAAAATAACAAGTCGAAAGAAGTGATGTGGTCCGTTCAGTCGCAATATGCAAAAGGAACTCTGTTTCAGTGGCAGTTCGAACGTTATAATCATTATAATGCGAAGAACTATTTCGATCTTAGCGGCTATTCCTCTACGAACGGTATGCATCTTCAACCATCTCTGAAACCCAATGGTGATCCCTATACGGACAAACTCGGACGTCCTTTTGCCAAGTTTCATGCGAAAGACCTTCGTAAGAAATTGTATGTATATAAAGGAAATGGCAAATACGAAGGAATGTTTCTTTACGGAAAATTACAACGTATATCAAGAAGTGGAACAGAGGTGAAATGTACGGGACTGTATGAATACCCGGGTGAGGTTCTTGAATTTGTTGACCAGGTAGCACAATTTAAGAAAGTGAAAGACGGAGAATATTCTTCCGTAAATGAACTTCCTTCCAATATAAGTACCGGAGAAGAGAATTCGGGAATACGTTTGTGCAAACTGCCGGTGCCGGACAATACAGACAAGACACTTGCTTTTAACCCTGATTATCCGGTTCTTCGTTTTGCAGAAATCTATTATATGCTTGCCGAATGTAAATACAGAAGCGGATATAAGAAAGAAGCAGCCAATCTTTTCAACGAAGTGCGTAAACGCAACTTTGAGAATGAAGTAGACCCTGATCCGGTAACTGAAACGAATATTGACAAGTATCGGATTCTCGATGAGTGGATGGTCGAATTTCTTGGCGAGCAGCGTCGTCGTACCGATCTTCGTCGCTGGGGCTTATATACAACAGGCACCTGGTGGGATCACAGGCCTACTAATGACGATCATTATGAACTCTTTCCTATTCCGGAAAAGTCAATTTCCGTCAGCAACGTCTTGAGACAGAATCCGGGATATGGAGGCGGCAATGAAATGACGAAAGAGGAAGCCGGTATATACAGTGTTAAACAAATTGATTAATAGAACATTAAAGAATAAAACAATGAATAGTAAGATATTATTTCTAGGAGCCGTTATGATGCTGCCTACATTCGCTAGTTGCCAACAGGAAAAGCCTTTTCCGGATGATGCTGTAGATAAAGTGTATGAATACCTTCCGGAGTGGCAGGCTGGTTATTTGGACATTCATCAGATTAGCACGGGAAGAGGGAATGCAGCCTATCTTATTTTCCCGGACGGGACTACCATGTTGCTGGATGCAGGAGACTTGGGAGTACACACCGGTACCCAGGAGATTATGAAAGCAGTTCCTAATGACTCTAAACGGCCTGCTGAATGGATTGCCCAATATATAAAACATTTTTCATTGCCGTTGAAAAATAACGGTGCTATTGATTATGCCTTGCTCACTCACTTCGATACAGACCATATCGGACAGAATGGAAAACTGGCAATCGAAAAAGTAGGGCTGGACTACAAACTTACCGGAATAACTCATGTGGGTAATCTTCTGGATATTTCCACATTGATAGATCGTGGCTACCCTACATACGATTATCCGACAGCGACTAAAGTTACGGGTGCTCATATCTCAAACTATAAATTATATGTTGCCGCTCGTGACCGGGAAGGTAAAAAGAATGAAGGGTTTGTGACAGGAAGTAACACACAAATCAAACTATTGAAAGCTCCGGGTTCCTATCCTACATTCGAAGTACGTAATATTGTGGGTAACGGTAAAATTTGGACAGGCAGCGGAACGACTTCCAAAGAGCTTGTGCCATCTACCGCTTCTTCGAGCGAACAGTTGAACGAGAACCGTTGCAGTTGCGGAATACGTATCACATACGGTAATTTCGATTACTTCTCGGGCGGAGATATCCTTGGAGTGGAAAAAGCGCCGGAATGGTTTGACATAGAAACACCTGTAGCTACATTGCTGGGCGAAACAGATGTGGTAGTGGCCAATCATCATGCATACTCTGACGCTATGTGTGATACCTACATTTCCCAAGTGAAAGCGCAAGCCTACGTGATTCCCGTGTGGGATTACTATCATCCTCAACCGGCTCCGCTAAGCCGGATGCTGTCTCAAAGCCTTTATGCCGGTGAACGGTCGGTTTTTGCCGCCGGTATGGTAGACAGTAACAGGAGCAGGCTGGGTGAAGACGGTTTGAAGATAAAACCCGCTGGACATGTTGTTACACGTGTTTATCCGGGAGGAGAGAAGTTTCAGATCTTTGTGTTGAATGATCGAAATGAAGCTTATGAGATACTATATAAAACAGGTGAAATTAAATCTAATATTTGATGAATATGAAAATTAAAGATTCAATAGCCTGGGCAGCTTTTGGGGCTGTGATGGCAATTATCATGTTTCCGTCATGCTCTGACGAAAATGAAGCCGGCATATTGGAAATAACAAATAATGAGATTATTCTTCAGGCTGAAGGTGCTCCGGTTCAGGTTGAAGTGAAATCCAATACCGAGTGGCGCATAGACTTTGCAGAATCAACCTGGTTTTCTACAGATATACGTGGAGCCCAGTCATCAAGAACTTATTTCACGGTGACTTATGATGAAAATATCAGTGATTCTGAACGTTTCTGTGATATTCGTGTGTTTACAAAAGATGGGAAGACTTCGGATGTAATCAAGATAAAACAACTATCCCGTTATCCATTTATAGTTCCTGCCAGTGATAATATGGAACTCTTTACCAAAGGAGGCGAATATAATATGGATATTTCGACCAATGTGCCTGAAACGGATATTGTGATTACGCCGACAGTGGAATGGGTGAAAGAGTATCGGATAAGTGACGGAAAACTTTATTTCAATACGGAAACAAATTCTCAATCACCCCGCACAGGAAGTATCGTATTGAGTTATGACGATCAATACCAACGTAAAGCCACGACTACAATCAACCTGTCGCAAGCATATTCTGAATATGCGAATGCAGAACTTGTCAGCTATCCAACCGTTTATGGCTATCCTGTCGGTGGAATTACTAACAATGTATATATTGAAGGAACGATCGTTGCCACTGGTACATCGAAAAACTTCCCGAACAATCGTTATGTCATTCAGAATGAGACCGGGGAGACAGTGGTATTTGAATCAGAGTCTCTGATTACATTTGCGCAATTTGCCAAGGTCTCATTGTGTTTGAAAGATGGAACGATAAAGGAAGAATCAGAGGGCAGCTTTACCTACAGACTGATTAGCGGTATCACTGCCGCCCATGTAATCAGTTCGGAACTTTCCACCTTCACGATTCCTGAAAAAACAATCGCAGAACTAACGGATAATATGGTATTCAGCCTTGTGACCTTAAAAGATGTCGAGATTGCCTCTCCGGTAGGTGCATTTACTAATTTCAAGACTACCGATCCGGGGGCTGCCGACCGTAAGGCGAATAAAAATTATTGGGTGGAGAGATTCCCGGCATACTACAGATACTATCCAACCTGCATCAGAGATAAAAACGGCTCTAATACATATATGCTTACTTCGCTCGATGCTCCTTATGCGCATGAGACACTTCCTAAAGGTTCAGGAACCATCACCGGAATCGTAGCGAAAGTCAAGCTTACCAATTTTGACATCTCCGAAAGCCGGTTGTGTATTCTTCCGCTTCATAGAGAGGATATCAATATCGGTGATATGAACGAGATCACTTCGGTGCTCGTGGAGTGGGATTGTAATGTGCCCGATTGGAAAGAAATAGGTGCTTCTACATTTACGGAGTATCATCCGACAGGCGGAGAAGCATCGCAGTCAAATGCTATTCTTAATAAAGACGGGAATAAGCATTTCCAGCAAACCTATGCAGATTACATATTAGGTTTCCAGGATGATTTCCGGGGAGATATGAATCTTAATACCACAGATGGATATTATGGGCGTATGCGAGGAGGAGCCTTCAATAGTAAACCGTGGTCTACAAGTTCATATTTTTACGTAGACAAAATATCGACAGTAGGTATTTCTACATCCCTGTCTCTTCAGGTTGAAATGAATGCAAGTTGGGGAGGTGGCCCTGTTGCAGTAGTTGAATATGCTTATTCGATGAGTGGTGAATGGGTGAAAGTAGATAATTCAGAGTTTACCATTCTGGGACAGTTTGACAGAACTGCTGCAGGTGGACAGACGGAGAAGAACATTCCTGGTTATAAAGTCTATGACTTTAAGTTGCCGGATGCCTTATTGAACCGCGATAATATCTGTATCAGATTGCGACCTGTTCGACTTCCGTCCGGCGTATCGAGCTTCATGCCGCTTCGACTTGCTAATATCTCGATCAAATATAATAAATAATCAATAGGGAAGTATTTATAAAAATAATCGGAAGCAACAGGAAATACCCTGTTTGCTTCCGATTCTCTTTATATAATGCTTTCGGATATTTATATTAATCCTGAACGAACTCTATCCTAAAAATGCTGTATTTTATTTTTCCAACAACTCTTTTAAGAACTCGTCCAATTCCTTATCCAACCCTTTCAGCAATTCATCGTTCACCAGGATCGTATCATCGTCCACCAGCAACAATTCCGCTATGGTTTCTTTCTCTTCATCCACCAGAACGAAAGAGTAAGGCTTCAGGATAGTCACCTTGTCGAAGTCTCCGGCATCTTTCATTCTGCAAAGAATGTTGCGTAGAGAAGGTTCCACACTTTCAAGGAAATCATCCCCTTCATACGTAGCCCATTCTTCGATCATGATGTTTGCCAGTTCTTCATCATCATCATTGTAAATATTAAGTTGTCCCGATGTCTGGTCCGGTTGGAGATGGATGTCGGTTACAACTGTTTGTTCACAGTTACATGTATATTTAGCGACTGCCTTTTGGATAGCCGATTCGATAATGGATAGTGATTGTTGGCTTAGTTTCATGGGTTCCTTCTTTTTATAAGTTCAAAGGTATAAAAAAAATAAGATTTGATACACAATTTCCTTAAAAATCATCATTAAATCGGCTCATTTGTAATTTTAACTTAGGTAATTGAGCGTTTCTCTCCTTCAATTCGGCTAAATACAAGGACGTAAGATAATAATTCGGCACATCGTCAATGCTGGCCTGAACACTATCTGTGATATTCTTTTTATCAATTTTCTTGGCTAGTTGCTGTGCCTTTTCCGCCCATTCTTCCGCTTTAGCGAGACTATCCTTCATTTCATAATAAACAGCTATGTTGAGAGCTGCCCGCATCTTCTTCTTTTGGTTCTTGGTACCTTCGAAAGCCTGGTTCCAAAGTTCGTATGCGTCGTCCCATGAATTTTCGCGTACATAGATGGCAGCATCACGCATGGGAACCGAGCCTCCGGTATACAGATACCGTGTTCCTTTTTTCCACATAGGGACGAGATATTTCACCGGAACTGTCCCTGCAAATACCGCCGCTTCCTCCAGCATTTGTTTGTCGCGAATCATACGAGTGGCAGCTTCTACGGCAGTACCTCCAAACTCTTCCCAAAAGATGCTATCATTAGGATGGAGCGTAGTCATCGGGCGGCTACGTTCGGGAAGATACACTTTCACCGTGGGATATACTTTTACGTCTACTGCTCCTTGAAAACAGTTGAACTCATTCAGAAAACGGACAGATTTAGTTGCTTTGAGTTGCAGATTTTCCAGTGCAATGATAAAATCCACTCCCAAACTAGAGGCTAACTGACGGACTTCCTCCTGGCTCAATGTACTTTCGCGGGCTAGTTTATCATTTGCCCGCAAAGCAGAGTCACAGATGACTACTTCTTCAAAATAATTCTGATGTGCGATTTCTTCAGCCAGTGATTCGGTGGCAATCTTGGGATCTCCGTTGGCGTATGCAGTTGCACGACTTACGAGCGGTGTACCTTCTTTGATTTTTTCAGTCGTTGTTATTAGTTTGTTATCCGGGGTGTTGCTGGTGTTATTCACGATAGCTACTTTCCGGAGTTGCGGAGGAAAGCTCAAGTCGGCAGGTTGCAGATAATCAATGGAAATCTGTTCCAAACTCTGACAGCTGCCCAGTGTCAGCAGGAAGATAGTGACGAAAGCCAGTGAATAAGATTTTGCCATAGTTTTGTTCTATTTAGTAATTTGAACAAAAGTACAATTTTGGAGGAATAAAAGAAAGTCTCAAACAGTTTTTAACCGTTTGAGACTTTCTTTTGTGTATTGAAACTTGAGATTATACCTTAATGTTAAAAATTAAATAAGGCTTTTGAGCGAAGCTGATTCAAAAATGAGCGCAAAGAAATAGAAACTCCTACTAACTCAACTTTTAGCTCTCAACTCTCCCTTCTCAACTTCTTAAAGGTTTTTACCGTGACAGTTCTTATACTTCTTACCGCTTCCGCATGGGCAAGGATCGTTACGTCCTACAGTCTTTTCTGCACGGATGGGTTCACGTTTCTGCTGTTCACGAGTATCCTGGCTGGCAGCAGCCTGCTGGTTCGGATCACTCAAGTCCTGCTTGTTTTCGCGATACTTGCTCATATCCTGACGTTGTTCAGGAGCAGCCTGACGCACTTCCACACGACGGGCAGCCTGTTCGTCCGGAGCTTCCTGTACAGGAATTTGTCCGCGCATCAAGATAGATATAGTCTGGTTGTTGATCTTGTTCACCATGGCGTCGAACAAAGTCACAGATTCCAGTTTATAAATCAACAGCGGGTCTTTCTGTTCGTAACTTGCGTTCTGTACGGAATGTTTCAATTCATCTAGTTCGCGGAGGTTTTCTTTCCATGCTTCGTCGATAACGTGGAGCAGGATTGATTTCTCGAACGATTTCACCACTTCTTTAGATTCCGATTCGTAAGCTGCTTTCAGGTTACAAGAGATATTATACATTCGTTTACCGTCTGTAATAGGAATCAGGATGTTTTCGTACATGTGTCCCTGGTTTTCATATACCTGTTTGATAACCGGATTAGCGATCTGTGCCAGACGTTCAGTCTTGCGTTTGAAGTTATCCATCGCAATGTTGAAAGTCTTTTCGGCCAACTTTTCTTTTTTCTCGTTACGGAATTCTTCTTCAGTGAACGGAGTTTCCATCGCCAATGTCTGAAGCAGTTCCATTTGGCAGCCTTCATAATCATTGTTTTCGATAGCATTGGCACAACGGTCCCAAATCATGTTCACGATGTCCATACCGATACGTTCACCCATCAAAGCGTGGCGGCGTTTGGTGTAAACTACTGTACGCTGCTTGTTCATCACGTCGTCATATTCCAACAGACGTTTACGAATACCGAAGTTATTTTCTTCCACCTTCTTCTGGGCACGTTCGATAGAATTGGAAATCATCTTGTGTTCGATCATTTCGCCTTCCTGGAAACCAAGTTTGTCCATTACGCTGGCGATACGGTCGGAGGAGAACAGACGCATCAAATCATCTTCCAGTGACACAAAGAATACAGAAGAACCCGGGTCACCCTGACGTCCTGCACGACCACGCAACTGGCGGTCTACACGACGGGATTCGTGACGTTCCGTACCGATAATTGCCAAACCGCCCGCAGCTTTCACTTCCGGACTTAACTTGATGTCGGTACCACGACCAGCCATATTGGTAGCAATGGTTACTGTTCCGCTCAAACCGGCAGTAGCAACGATGTCCGCTTCTTTCTGGTGCAGTTTGGCGTTCAATACCTTGTGCTCGATATGGCGCATGGCAAGCATCTTGCTCAACATTTCGGAGATTTCTACCGAGGTAGTACCCACCAATACCGGACGTCCTGCCTGAACCAATTTTTCGATTTCCTCGATAACAGCTTTATACTTTTCGCGTTTCGTCTTGTAAACGCGGTCGTTCATATCCTTTCTTGCAATCGGACGGTTGGTCGGGATCACGACTACGTCCAATTTGTAGATGTCCCAAAGTTCGCCTGCTTCCGTTTCAGCAGTACCGGTCATACCGGACAGTTTGTGATACATACGGAAGTAGTTCTGCAAAGTAATCGTTGCAAAGGTCTGCGTAGCAGCTTCCACTTTCACACGTTCCTTGGCTTCGATAGCCTGGTGCAATCCGTCAGAGTAGCGACGACCTTCCATGATACGGCCTGTCTGCTCGTCTACAATCTTCACCTGTCCGTCGATCACTACATATTCATCATCTTTCTCGAACATGGTGTAAGCCTTCAACAACTGGTTGATGGTGTGTACACGTTCCGATTTGATGGCATAGTTTGTCAGAAGTTCATCTTTCTTTTCAAGCAGTTGCTCGTTAGTCAGATGTTGGTTTTCCAGTTCCGAAAGTTGTCCGGCGATGTCCGGAAGAACGAACAATGTCGGGTCTTCAGAGTTACCGGTAATCAGGTCTACACCCTTATCTGTCAGGTCTACACTATTCAGTTTCTCGTCGATTACGAAATATAGCGGATCAGTAACTTCATGCATACGCTTGTTGTTCTGTTCCATGTAGATTTCTTCCGTCTTGAGCATACCTGCCTTGATACCCTGTTCACTAAGGAACTTAATCAAAGCCTTGTTTTTCGGCAATGCCTTGTGGCTGCGGTATAAAGCGAGGAATCCTTCTTCCACCTCTTTCTTATCGTTGGATGCGATCAGTTTCTTAGCTTCGGAGAGATATTTGGTAGCCAATACTTTCTGTGCTTCTACCAGACGTTCTACTAACGGACGGAGTTGCTCGAACAATTGGTCGTCGCCTTTCGGTACAGGACCGGAGATAATCAACGGAGTACGGGCGTCGTCAATCAATACCGAGTCGACCTCATCGACGATGGCATAGTTGTGCTGACGTTGTACAAGGTCTTTCGGGCTGATAGCCATGTTGTCGCGCAGGTAGTCGAAACCGAATTCGTTGTTCGTACCGAACGTGATGTCTGCCAGGTATGCCTGACGGCGTGCGTCGGAGTTCGGTTGATGACGGTCGATACAATCTACGCTCAATCCGTGGAACATATAAAGAGGTCCCATCCATTCGGAGTCACGTTTGGCGAGGTAATCATTCACGGTAACCACGTGCACACCGTTTCCGGTCAGTGCGTTAAGGAATACCGGGAGGGTAGCCACCAATGTTTTACCTTCACCGGTTGCCATTTCCGCAATCTTACCTTTGTGCAGAACGACACCACCAAAAAGCTGTACGTCGTAGTGAACCATGTTCCATACCGTATCGTTTCCACCGGCTATCCAGTGATTCTGGTAGATGGCCTTGTCGCCTTCGATGTGTACAAAATCTTTCGTTGCAGCCAGTTGGCGGTCAAAATCCGTAGCGGTAACAACGATTTCTTCATTTTCTGTGAAACGTTTGGCAGTGGCTTTCACGATAGAAAAAGCAACGGGCAGTACTTCGTCCAGTGCTTTTTCATATTTCTCCAGAATTTCTTTTTCTGTCTTATCGATTTGTGCGAAGACTTCTTCGCGGTCTTCCAGTTCCAGTGTCTCGATGCTTGCCTTCAACTCTTCCACTTTCGCACGTTCGGCGGTAGCCGATTCATGGATATATTTTTTGAGTTCTTCCGTTTTGGCACGGAGGGCGTCGTTGTCCAGTTTCTCAACCTCCGGGTAGGCAGCTTTGATCTTTTCCACCCAGGGCTTGATTTCTTTCATGTCTCGTGTGGATTTGTTTCCGAAAATCGAGCTTAAAAATTCATTAAATCCCATGTTATATTATTTAGTTTATTATTTATCTTTTTCTGCACCACAGATTTCACGGATTTACACAGATTTTTTCATATAGAACACGGATCTTTCTTTTTAATCTGTGCGAATCTGTGGGATTTGTGGCGAATAATCTCCGCAAAGTTACATTAAAATGCTGATTTATTTATGTTTTGCTCCCTGTTTTTGTGAGTAAATTTTTACCGTAGGTCGGTAATAGGAGCAGAAGTACAGGCATTGGGAGCCCGGATGCGCATGAAATGTGCCAGTGTGGGCGCAATATGTTCAATGGTTACAGGTGTTTGGATAATGGCCGGTTTTACGGAATGTCCCATGAAAATCAGCGGTGAAGGGATATAAGAATGACGTACCACTTTGTTTTCGCCGCCGTTCTCGTTGACGATGGTCCATCCGGGAAGGACGTCGATTACGAGGTCGCCCGAACGTTTGCGGTGGTAGCCGTTGCGTATTTTATGAATTTCCGGTGTCCATGAACCCAGCAACAGCCGGTTGGCTGAATATGCTTCGTTCACTCCGCTGAACTGCATCAGGAATTCTGCAGACTTTTGTTGGATCTCTGCCAGATTCAGTTCCTTCTTTTCCAGCAATTTATGATTCAGATAAATCTGCTGGTTGTGGTGAGCTTCCACATACTTTCCTTCGCCATACGTAGCCATCAGGTACATATTCAATAGGGCGGCACAACGGTTGAGATAAAACTCTCCGCCGGGAATCTTGTACAATCCCGAGTCAGCCGATTCGCTGTCCGTATATCCGGTGGAAGTGACGAAAATAAGCACGTTTTGTAGTCCTACTTTCTTGTCGAGCGCTTCGAGCAGGTTTTCGATGCTGCGGTCGAGACGCACGTAGGTGTCTTGTATTTCCATGGCACATTCCTGTACGGATTTATGTGCGTAGTTTCCTGCATAATAAGTGAGTGCCAATAAGTCAGTAATGTCATCCATGCCGATGGAGCTTTTGTTCAATGCCTCTTCGGCAAGTGCGTTCACTTCATCATTCACAAAAGGGCTGGCGATGAAGCGTCTGTACTTATTGTTACGGTCGTCATCAAATTTATATTTGAAGAGTATATCCCGCCAATCTGGCAGAAAAGTGTACATGCCACGGGGGAATACCGGTTCCCATGTCATACCTGCAATACGGAAATCAATCGCCTGCCGGTCATTGTATTGGCTTGCCCACCACGGAAATTCTCCATAATAGGTCGTTCCACTCCATTTTCCGGTGTTGGGATTGAGCCAGAAAGCACCGTTTCCGGCATGTCCGGCTGCGAAAAGCGCGGCGTCGCAATCGGGGGCGATGGCATATACGAGTCCTTTGCCTTGGGTCGCTATTTTAAGCTCGTCGGCAATGGTGGAAGTCAGTAATTTGGTGGGTGCGGCCGTTTGGTCGGTGTAATATCCCATGAATGCCGTGTCGTCTGTGCTGTTGACAGGGCGAAGGGTAGAGGCGTCCATCCATCGTTGGGAGATGATTCCGTTCATGGAAGGCGTCGTGCCGCTGTAAATGGCTGCGATGGCAGAAGCGCGGTCTACGTTGCAGAAGGTATATTCGGCATTATGGAACACTCTTCCCTCTTTCCAAAGACGTTTGAAGCCTTTCTCGCCGTAGAGTGACGAAAACGCTTCCAGATAGTCCGTACGCAGTTGGTCGATAGTCAGCCCTACCACTAATTTAGGGGCGGAAGGCAGTGACTGGGCTTGTAGCCCGGTGAAAGTCAGTACGGTGATGAGGGAAGTTAGTAGTCCTTTCATTATTTCTTTTTAGATGTCACAATCAGATTGCTTGCTGAACGTATCAGCAAAACGAGTGCCAAAGGTACAACAGCAAAGTCAAATCTTTGCGGAATTACAGGAAAAAGCACTATAAAAAGTGTTAAAACGACCAGATTCAAGGTCAAGTACCAGCATTTCTTCCCTTTTCGGACACAACATACGATGTAGGGAAGGAAAAGAAGTTGTCCCGGATGGAAAACCAATAACAGGAAATTGGAGCTGACTGCCGGGTGTTGGGAGAAGAGGGCGAGGAAGGCGAGGACGCATCCCACGATACCTGCCATGCCAAAAAGAACAAGGTCGATTCCCCATAATCCGGTTCTTCGGCGGATGCCATAGATCGTGGCGGCGGCTGTCAGTATAAATAAGAGCAACGAGCATTGGAGCGGAGTGGGCATCCAGCCGCTTTCATCCGCTTCGGGAGTGACGTCGATTATCAGTTCGTTGGTCTTGACAAGCGGACGGGAATAGGTATCTGTGAAAATCTGTGCGCCGTCGAAAGCATCCATCAGATAGAAGGGGGCAAACATCATTTGCCGTTGTGTGATGGGTTGGTCGGCTTCGCTTCCGATACAGAGGTCGATGCCGAAACGCGCCCACGGATGTCCTTTGCAATATTGATGTACGATGTCGCGGAAAGTGCGCGAACCATCCTGCGGTTCCGTCGGATAAACCACCTTTCCTGCAATGCTTTCTTCTATCTTGTCCCGGGGACGGGTGGCGCAATTGTCGTAAAAGAAATTATAACGGTACACCCGGTTTTCCGGGCGGTAATTTTCTTGTAATAACTGGATTAGTTTTGTTTTCTCTTCATCAGTCAGGTTTAGTGTTTGCTGCCACACGCTGCGTCCGTAGAATGCGTATTCAGCCGCAAAATGCTCATAATCCGTCACTCCCAGTTGGTAGTCGGTTTCTCCGAGCGAGAAGCGGAAGATGAAGTTAGGAGTGTTGAAACTGAATAATCCGTAATTGAACACAGCGTCAATCCCTTGTGACGGGTTTTCATAGCGGATGGCAGTGTGTCCGAACAGGGAATATATTTCTTCTCCGGGAGCGCAAGTCAACAAGCTCAAGCGGATGGAGTCGTTGCTGTTGGCAGGTGCTTGTCCGGCGGACGGAAGCAACAGGAAGAAGGAGAGGATTGTATATAAGAAAAAACGTTTCATTAGCAGGCTCGTTTTATTTTGGTGGCAAATATAGGAAGAATTGTTGGATTCGGGAAAACGGTGGTTCTATTTTATCGGAATAGAGTCTCTATTTCATACAAACAGAGGCTCTATATGGCTTAAACAGAGTCTCTGTTTCCCTCAAATAGAGCCTCTATTTTGGGGCTAAAAAATCGAACAGCCAAACGAACACCCCCTGGAGGTGGCTCAACTGCTTGTCTGTCATGCGTTTGCAACGCTCGGAAAAAAGTAGGCGAACCACCAACCGAACATATATAAATACTAAAATATAATAATCTATATAATATAGTTCGCTCAACACACTTTTTCTGTGTTTTGTGAATGAAAAAATGAAGATGATTCAGGAAATTTGCCTTTAGATGAGATAAAACGGAGCCTCTGTTTGGATGAAATAATGTTTCTGTTGGAACGAAAAATTGATTACAAAATGGTTCTTCGTCAAATTTGGTGGTACTTCTTCTATTGTGAATAAAGAATCTTGGCTCTCAGTAGTTTGCTTCCTGCCCTATTGTACATCTGTCTTTTTACCGCTTTAATTTTATTCACTGTCCC
>OCAM01001045.1_pt1 | contig 17494 bp, 10 predicted proteins | sample 1538281 | NCBI WGS metagenome assembly OCAM01 (sample SAMEA2580273, study PRJEB22360) | human gut metagenome | biome: human gut; feature: human-associated habitat; material: faeces | place: Denmark | collected 2008/2010 | reverse complement strand
GCAAAAATGCGGTATTCCTTCGAAGCATACTTATAAAGGTACTGTTTATCAGGTTATAAAGGTATTATAAGAGATAAAAGTAAGGCTGACAATAAAAGTCGGGATATTTTATTGTCAGCCTATTATCAATGGTTATTGTCAGGTGACAGAGTGCTGATATTCATCTACTTGAATGTATCCCTGACAGTATGACAATAAAACAGGTACAAATCTAATATGAGTAGTAACATACGAATCATAAGAGCCCCTCTCACATTCCCTGTTTAGAATAAATCCATTGCAAAGCCTGTGACCAATGTTCCGGATAAACATAGTGCTCGGCTTCCTCCATTATCACAATCTCTTTAGGGGAAGTAATTACGTTATATACAGAAAATGTGGAAGTAGGAGGACATACCATGTCGTTATATCCTAAATAGAAGAAGACCGGGACTTTCAGCTGCTTTGCGAAATTAGCCACATCATAATAAGAAGATACTTCCAATTTCTTCTTTCTGATTTCGACAGCATCGGTGGAGTCTCTGAATAAATGCGGCCATCCACCTGCCCGTCCTTTCTCATAGCCGCTCAAATCGCTAAGTGCCGGAAAGAAGCTAACGACTCCTGTCACACGCGGATTAAGAACCGCCGTGACGATGGCCAACGCACCTCCCTGACTACCTCCCTGCACCAAGAGGTTGCTGCCATCAAATTCTTTCATAGAACAAAGATAATCTACCGCACGTACACATCCCATATAGACGCGTTTATAATAAACTTCATCACGATTGTCCCAATTCTGATATTGATATCGATAAAGTCCTCCCTGGCTCAAACTAGCATAAACGGACGGTTCTAATGTTACCGGAATACCATGGATGCCAATCTCCAACGTAATCATACCTTTTTCCGCTTCTACAATCGCACCGGCATATCCCCGTACTCCCGCTCCCGGTACCCGCAATAAAGCAGGATACTTTCCGGGCTTTACCGGCACACAAAGAATACCATATACCCGGCTGTTCAAACGGTAGTTCTGTACATTCCATTCATAAACATTCACCTTCTCGGTACAACGTTCGGGCAGTAAACGCAATTTCACATTCATAGGAATTCGAACATTCTCCTGTTTGGCACTTTCCCAGAAAGTATTGAAATCGTTTGGCAAAACAGCTGTCGGTTTTATCTTCTCAGGTTCAAAGGCAGCCGTAGCCCGTCCTTCAACAGTTCTACCGTCATATTTTGTCCAGACACGACAACGCAAAAAGCCAGGAGTTTTCATGGTTCCGGCATCCAATGTCAGCACACCATTTTCCAAGACAATGGTATCTTTGAGTAATGGATGCATCATATCCTGAGCAACTTCATACCATACAGTCACATTTTCTTGAGGTACACGATTCTTTGTCACCACAACGTTGAATTTCACCTTCTCACCCAGTTCGTACTTCCAATCGACATGATCAGGTACAACATTCACTTTAACCATTCTTTCCTGCAATTGGGCGGACAGAGCCGCCGCCATGCAGAAAGAAATGAATATAAAAAACAGTCTTTTCATAAACTACTATTCAAAACCTTCGCTACAATACAGAAAAGTCCCATACCCCAAATGAGCAATATCAGTACCGGCGTTTTCAGGACGAACCTTTGTTTCTAAGACTTCTTTCACATAAGGCATTCCCAATCCTAAACGTGTCGCATAATGATTGTACACCCGCTCATAGACAGGAGCAAATTTACCACGTCTTGATTCAGGTCTCTGACCACTGGCTACCTCTTTCTTGTCTACTTCGTCTATTTCATACCAATTATACTTCCCGGTGAGTTCCGGCATATACTTGAATGGCACATCATACCCTAAATTATATTTAGCTGTATATTCATAGCCTTTCGGCAAGCGGTTGTCTAACACACCGTAGAGATCAGTACCTTGTTTCCAGGCCGTCTCACAAAGCATGGACATCATACCTAATCCCAACTGTGCATGTGTTTGGTCACGACCACTTTCCTGACATTGTCCAGTTTCTCCATCTATATAATAACGTATAGAACCATTTTCATATCCGTAAAGATAAATATCTATAGCTTTCTTATACATTTCCATATCATCCAATACAATCGCCATGGCCATGTAACAGTTAATGGCAGATACGCCAAAGTTACCGACTGCCTTATTCTTAGGCTCTGTGATAGAGAAGAAATCATCTAATACGGGAATAAAACACCGCTTAAACATATCACATGCTCCCTGAAAGTCCTCATTCGTCATCCCGGAACCATCAAGATATCGCATAAGCTCAACAGCATAAACTAGTTTTATGCATAAGTTACCCACCATCAATACATGATCCAAACCGGCTTGTCTCGCACTATAGACAGGCTTTTTAAGGCTGGCGGAATAGCCACGTATTATTGACTTATCAGCATAGCCTTTTTGTTGTGTAGCAGCAAACATAATGGCATTCTGACAAGCTGCCGCAAAATCGTTTCCAAATTGATTCATGATGTTCGGATGAGAAGCATCTTCACCGGCATAAATTTCATCATAAGGACCATTCATTATATATGTACTTTGAGAGAGTTTATCCGCGCTCAATAATTCATAACCCGCATATTGTGGTTGTATCTGTTGGGTAGCAATCTTACGAAAACGCTCGATGTCTTCTACAGTAAAAACAACTCCCGGGTGTTCAAATTCCGTAGGGTAGGTCACTTCTATGCGAGGCAACGGCCAACTATCTATATCGGTCGTCCCATCTTCTATTTCACTGTTACACGAGCATAGTGAGGTGCAGGCAATCACCATGCCTGCTACCTTTATCTGATTCTTTATATAATCTATCTTCATAATCATTTAACTATAAGGTGAATATAAGTCCATATTATTTCCCAGCCTCAACCTCTGAAAACGTCATCATTTCTTCTACACTCTTAAATGTACGTATCCAGTCTGCCGAGAATGAAGGAATATCGACTTTTAATATCTTGAACATAAAGGCTCTAATCGGAACAACCCCTTCTGTATTGGTAAACTGTGCTAAGGAAGATGCGTCATAATAAACCAGTTGTGTACCATCTGACAATTTCTCAACTTTCATAGCCGGTGCGATATTTACGGTATTTCCCAAGTTAGCAAGATTAAGAGTATATTGTGCACCCGATGGTATATCTGTGCATTTCATGGCAATCACCGGATAATCTTTAAAATTCATATCCATCTGATTAGCTACCGTACTATAGACTCTTTGCATATACACGCGCTTATTATTATCAGCAGTCACGGTCATAACCAGTTTTCCGTCTTTACGCTCCATAGAGCCAATATTACTATTGATAGCCCATCCCTCAAAGTCTGTTGTGGCATCCCATACATAAAAACCTGAGGCTACAGTCAAGTCGATAGTCGATTTATTGCCAGTCTCTATACAAGTGGCAGTAACAGTGGCTGCTCCGAAGCCCATGGCTTTCACTTTTCCTCCTTCCACAGTCAATACCTTCTCATCGCTTGATGTCCATTCCACAGAACTTACAGTAGCTACTTCCGGTGTTAGTGTAAAGTCTAAATCAAGTTGCTGTTTCCAGTAGAGAACATCCGTATGAGGAACAATCTCAACATTCGTCGCAGGTTCATATTTCATCACTTTCAATGAATATTCTCCTCTTACATTACTGCCATCGTGCGTATATGCATAGATAGTCACATCTCCGGCTTTTATCCCCGTCACTACTCCATTCTTATCTACCGTCGCAATATTTTCATTGCTACTTGCCCAAGTCAAATAAGAATAAGTATGGTCAGCAGGCAATATATCATATTTCAACTGTAATTTATCAGTTTCGTAAACTCCTTCCTCAATGTTTGTAAACTGAATCCCGGTAGTCTTGATTACTTCCGGAATCACTGTTACCTCGATAGTCCGTACAGTGGATGCTGTTCCAAATCCTACCGATGGAGTTACGGTAATCATCGTTTTTCCCAACGATTTAGCAGAAATCGTTCCATCTTGTGATACTGTAGCTACCAATTCGTTAGTAGTCGTCCACTTCAACTCTGTATGATCCGCATTTTCGGGAGTAATATGATAGACAATAGTTGTATCTGTTCCCAACTGCACAGGCAGTTCACTACTCACTTCCAATGAAATAGCTGTAATCAACTTGTTCTCGGGCATGTCAGTAGTAAATTCCTTCTCTCCGCAGGAAGCTATTAACAGACATAAGCCAAGTAATACACCAGCCTCCCAATATCCTTTCTTAAACAATGAATATCTGTTTTTCATGTCACTTACAATTATTTGTTTTTATTATTATTCCCATCCGGGATTCTGTTGCAAATTAGGATTCAACTGCAACTGGTCACTCGGCAACGGGAACAGATAGTTCTTTTCTTCCCATTTACGCCCCTTTTCAATAATGATACAACCTTCAGCATTGGTCTCATAAGGACAATTCGCCCACACTTTTTCATACTCCGTACCTTTCCACTGAATTCCTACAATATCCATCGGCATTTCTGTTTCTGCTGTCTTCCAACGTTTCAGGTCATCTAAGCGGAAGCCTTCATTGAATAGTTCAATGGTACGCTCACGGCGGATTTCTGTCCGCATATCCATACCCGCATTTTGGGTAATCAGTTCATTAGTCAATGGAGTCATAGCCGGATTAACACGGAGACGCACCAAATTCAAGGAAATATTCAGGTCAGTATTCGAGATCTTGTCGTCCCGTTCATACACTGCCTCTGCATAATTCAACAAAACTTCAGCATAACGGATTATAGGAAAATCATAACCTTCTTTTTTATCTTCCACCTTACGCTCTGTTGCCCATTTCTGATTGTGATATCCGGTCCCCGTCTTCGGCACAAAATTAGATATATATGGGTTCTTATCCTTTCCATCCCAAGAAGTACGTGGTTTCTGATTGTTCCAAAAGTTATCGTGAGGACGCATCATTGTATAACGCATACGATTGTCACGATCCTGAAATTCATCATCTATTTTCATATACCCTTTGAATTGAGGGTTTGTTTTTCCTCCATAAGTGATGGGAAGTCCATTTTGACAAAGATACATATTGGCGAATTTACGACTAATCCATATTGCATTATATAATGAACTTTGTGTAATATTCCAGTTGATAGGTGCCAATATTTCATCAAAGCGCCGAGCAAATATATATTCTTTATTAGCACTTTTCTGTAATCCGGCAGGATTAGACTTCGCATCCTCCAAGATGAACATATATTTCTGTGCACTGTCACCCAATGCTTCCGGTTTGAACAAACTGAATGTTTTGCTATCGATCACGTCTTTGGCAGCTTTCGCCGCAATATCCAGCAGTTCTTTTCCACGTTCTACGTTACCACGACTTTTTTGCCAGGTACCTTCGTACAACGCCACTCGTGACAAGAATGCCTGACATCCTTCCCGACTTATGCGCCCATACTCTTGTATTTCGGAGAACTTCGGTAACAGAGGAACGGCTTCTTTCAAATCTTTAATGATGAAATCAGCCACTTCACTACGATCATTCTGCTTGACATACATTCGCGCATCAGTTACCTCCATAGGTTCCTTCACCAAAATAGCATTGCCATATAGTTGCAATAAATCGAAATAAGAATAAGCACGAAAGAATTTTGCTTCACCCACATACTGGGCTATGTCACTCGGAGTGGCATATGACTCTGCATTTTTCAATAACAAATTCGTACGGCGGATGTGCGAGTAATTGCTGGTATAGTTAGCATCCGCAGGCTGTACAGCATTGCTTCCATTGCTAAATAAATTACGTTCATCTTTATTGGTAAACAGATCTGAAGTATAATCAGAATGTACCGGTTTTGTCGACTTATATTCCATTGCTCCTGAAAAGTGACGTGTCCAGCCATAGAATTGATTGGCAAATAGCATATAGTCATCCGGTGTGTTCCAGTAGTTCGTTTCCGCCAACTGTTCTTGCGGCTCGAGATCAAGGCAAGAGTGTGTGGACAGTCCCAAGGTTAAAACGACAAACAGATTTTTTATTTTATTTAATCTCATACTATTTAATATTTAAAAGGTCAAGTTTAATCCTACCGTCAGGTTTCTCGTAAAAGGATAGCGGCCAAATGTCTCTACTTTGCGCGACGCTTCCGGATCCCATCCATCCTTGATTTTACTATTCTCCCACAAATCAGCTCCCGATACATAAATACGGGCATAGCTTATGAATTTAGTCTTCGAAAGCACATTTGCCGGAAACGTGTAGCCTAACGTAACATTCTTCAGACGAAGATAAGCACCATCTTCCACTGACCAGGAAGAACAAATATAGTTATACAGATTGATCTGTGTCTGATGTGTGTAAGTGGGATAATGGGCGTTCGGCGTTTCTGCCGACCATACATTACCAACCGACTGATTCGTTGAATTATTATACCAAGACATCATCGGTATCCGCCAATTGTCATTCTTTCCCTTTTGATTATTTTCGCCACCACGCCATACTGTGCGTTTACCGGCTCCTTGGAAAATAACCGAGACATCGAAGCCTTTCCACGATAATCCGGCATTAAAAGAGAAAGACACCTTCGGATCGTCAGTTCCCAAATATACATAGTCAGCTTCTGTCAATTTACCATCTTTATTGACATCTTCATACATATTATCTCCCAAACGCAAGTTACCAGGCATAGCAATATTGTTATTGCCATTGGCATATTGATTAATATATTTATCCAACTGATCTTGCGTTTGTATCTTACCGCAATATTTCAAACCGAACACGGAATTCAACGGATAGCCTTCACGATTTGAAACTACACCGGATTTAATCACAGCGTCACCCCCATTATCTACCAATTTGTTAGTGGTATAGGTGAAAGTCCCCCCCAGATGATAGGAAATTTCTCCTATTTTATCCGACCAGTTAATCGTGCCTTCCCAACCGTTTGCCTTAAAACTACCTCTATTAGCGGTAGGAGCTTTATCCCCCAATGTTCCAGGATAGGTGACATCAATCAACATATTGTTACACTTCTTCCAAAAAAGTTCGGCAGTACCTGTCAGTCGATTATCCAGGAAACCGAAATCCAAACCGATATTGTAGTTCTTGATGACTTCCCATGTACGGTCTGTACTCAACAGCTTACCGTTTGTATCCACATAGGAAAGTAAACCACTCCCCACTAATGCACCTCCATTCTGTTTGAAATCGTATAGCTGCACACCATCGTATCGATCAATACCTCCCTGATTACCCACTGTACCATAAGAAAGACGTAGTTTCAAATCATCGAAAACACCCAGCCCTTTCACAAACTCTTCTTCACTGATACGCCATCCTCCGGATACACCTCCAAAGAAAGCCCAACGATTCTCCGGCTGAAATTTAGAAGAACCGTCATAACGGAAATTTCCTTCAAGCAAGTATTTGGATTTATAGTTATAGTTCAAACGTGCAAAATAAGAAAGCAATGCTTCCTGATATCTGGAAGGTCCTTCATTCTTTGTGTTGCGTAATGTTATCTCTCCTATTCCGTTGATAATATTCAGTGAAGGTAAAATATTCAAAGCCTTAGTTGCAGTATAATCATATTCTTTCATGCTATATTGCGTACCAAGCATCATTCCGAGATTATGACTACCGAATGTCCGCTTCCAGTTCAAATAGAAATTTAACGTATACAGATTGGTTCGTGCAGTTGTTTTAATATAATAAGTATCCTCTTGCCTGGGTTCCACACGCGTTTCCCGTTTTGTACCAGTGTAGTCATAATAATCTACTGTTTGGTTTTTCACGTCCCGAATGGCAGTAGAGGTGTTATACCCCAAAGTGGCTACTGCATCAAAATGCTCGTCAAAACGATATTTAAATGTCTCACTGATATTGATACCGGAAGTGTTGAGTTTGTTGTCTCCTCCCAATTCACAACGCCAGTTGGGCGTAGCCCAGTTACCCCACGCATAAGGTTTCCCATCCATCGTGGAAGAAGGAAAACCCGGTTGTTGCGTTCCGGCTGTCAAAGCTTCTCCAATTTGCGTCGGTGACACTTGATCCTGACGATAATAGAAAATGATAGACTCAAGATCAAAGTTCTTTGTAAGATGGAATGTATTACTCAAACGAAAATTATAACGTTGATTCTTATTGTTACCCCATTTCAAATTACTATCATCATACATATATCGTCCGGAAAGACGGAAGACAGACCTTTCGTTACCACCCGATACGCTCAGTTCATGTGAAGTGGAAGCTGCTGTCCCCCACATGATATCTTGCCAATCGGTATCAAAAAAGACGAAGTCGTATAAACCTTGGAAAGAATCCGGGAAAGGATTACCCGACTGCTCCACATTAATATAATGTCCCTTATTCTGACGAGCCAAAGCTACGTATTGCAGCCATTGATCGTCTGCCAGCTTTTTGTTATCATTCAAACGAGCTTGTTCCATAGCATCACACCACTCATCCAATGTCATCAGTGTAGGCTGCAACCCTACGAATTTAGCAGTTACCGAACCACTATATTCCACCTTTACCTTACCTTCTTTGGCCTTTTTAGTCTGTACCAGAACAACACCTCCGGCAGCTTTACTACCATAGATAGCTGCAGAAGCGTCTTTAAGGAAATTGATGGACTCTATATCACCCGGATTTAATTGGGAAAAATCGTCAGACTCCACACCATCAATAATCACCAACGGAGCTGAATTATTCTTCGAGAATGAACCGCGTAATTTCATATTCCAGCTCTCATCTCCCGGAGCAGCCGAGTTACGGGTTATAATGACTCCCGGCACTTGTCCTTGCAAAGCCTGTGCAGGATTAGAGAGAGCTCCCTTATCCTTTAACATCTTGTCACTAACTACGGTCACCGCACCTGTTAGTGTTTCTTTCTTCTGTGCGCCATATCCTACAACTACCACTTCTTCGAGCACTTCAGTACTCTCCTTCATTGTCACATTTAGTACCGCTTTTACACCTGCATCAATTATTTGGTCTTCGTAACCGATATAACTAAATTTCAATTTAGTACCCGCAGGAACATCTAGCGAATAGTTGCCATCAATGTCGGTAATCGTACCACCCGTTTGTCCGACTACACTCACATTGACGCCGATAAGCGGCTCACCTAACACGTCAATCACTTTTCCTTTAATTTTCTTCAGGGTTTGTGCTACCGACTGCTGTTCACCGACAGCCGCTTGTATCCCAGCAACGGGATACACCACACACACCAAACAAGCAAAGATTGTTATCTTCTTCACCTGCTTTACCATACATAGCATTTTCTTTCGGAGTTTCATGAAATTAAATCTGAGGTTTTTACATTATTATTTTTATTCTCAAGACTCGGCAAGATGTGCAGACATCCCGTCATTTTACTTTTTCTGCTTTTTTTCTTCATAGGCTTCACTTCTATTTATTGATTCAGTTCATATTAAATGCAATTCTTCATATATCGGCGCATGTCACGACGTCCTAAAAATAAATGATAATCTACCGTACGCTGACTAAGATTCAACATATTGGCTATCTCTTCCGTATCTTTTTCTTCATAACGGCTCAACGCATACACCGTACGCCGTTGTACAGGAAAGGCAGCAAGTATCCGTTGTTCTGTCTTACACAAGTCATCGGCAATAATCTTCTCTTCTGTTTCATTAGTAAAAGAAGGGATCATATCATAGATATAATTATTCACTTCTTGTTTTTTGTAGTATCTGCGTAAATAATCGGTTACGATGTTACGGGCAATGGTAAACAAGAAATACTTTACAGTATCCGGACGAAGCATTTGTTTATAATCCAATAAACGTACAAATACATCTTGAGCCAAATCTTCTGCCTCACAACGATGAGTGATGCGATAGGTTATGTAATTGAGAATTATCTGGTGATACTCTTTATAAGAGCAAGTTATGATATCATCAAAAGTATTAGCCATCATTGTTATTTTAAAGTTCTCTATAATATTGAATAAAGGCAGCAAGAGGAATTCCCATTGTCGGATAATTAGGATATGGATGGGGATTTCCGGTCTGTATTCCGTCACGATTCCGGTTGTACCCTTTTTCATTATCAATGGTAATGCCTATGTCAACGACATAGTATCCTTCACTTTCCCTACCATCAAATGTATCAATGATATTTTTTCGCAGTTGCCACATGGCTGCATTCTGCCGTAACGTAAAATCTCCTCTGATATTGTTGAGCGAACCACAGGTTGTACACGGGATCAGAATTATAAATTTACCATCGGGCACAGCTTTGTAATATGACTCTTTCATCTCGGCAATCTTTTTATTCCATTCCCGATAATCGGCCGTCAAACTGTCGCGATAATCATTGAGCCCCAACATCTGTGCAAAGAACTTAGGTGCATCAAGATTCCACATATCCAGATATTTTCTATAATTGAAAGCCCATTTTCTCTCATCAACCTCAACATTCTTCCACTTCTTTTCTGTATAAACCATGTAGCTTCCACGTGCATTATCATACATTAAATCGTTTTTCTTCGGAGCTGCCAAATAACCTGTCTCCTTATCGAATTTAGTTATGCATTGATCGTATCTCCCACAGTTATAGACTATTTCAGTATCTGTCAGTTCACCATTAATCACCTTATAACAGTTTTTCCAAAACTCACAACTCCCCCAATATCTATATTCACCCACAGGTTGCATATATCCATGATATGATGTCATCTCTCCTTTAGGAATCTCGAAGTATTTCTTCACTGTCCATCCACCCCGCCCTTCATCATACTGTCCTTCTTCATTCTTTATATTCCTTAGTCCGACCAGTTTTATACCAGGAATATAATTCTTCGACAGCAACGCGTCCCTGAAAAAAGCTCCGTTGACAAAACTGTCCCCCAGTATCTGAACAGTAACTTCCTGAGTTCCTATTCCTTTTTTCCCTACGCATATAGAAATTGCTTTTTCTTTTATTATTTCAAACTCATCCGAATTGACCAATTCGATTTTCATATTCGATCCATCCACAGGAGTATCGACAGAAGCTACACGATTCAGTTTTCTCGAATAAACACAGTCACCCGAAAATCTCACAAAGTCATTGTAAGGTCTCCATCTTTTAATTAGTGCTTCGACAAAAACATCATTCCTTATATCCGAAAGCATATACAGTTTGCCCGGAATACAAATGTCATTTTTAAAGTTACTTTTCTGTCCCCAAAGCGGATGAAGTGAAAAAAGAAATAGTGGTAATACAATAAATGTTCTTTTAGATAGAATATTCTTCATGGTTCCATCATTTTGCAGTTCATAGTTATTTTTAATCACACTGCAAAAATAGACGAATCCAATCGACACCATTGAGATAATTTGTCCCGATTATTAGGTTAGTTTGTCTCATTATACCCTTTTTAGGGCATTTTCAGTATATAAATGGGAATGGAGAGACTTTTTATTTAGTCTCTCCACTACCATTCGAACGATATTGCGTCGGAGTGAATCCGAACTCTTCTTTAAAGTATTTATTGAAATATTTAATGGAATTGAATCCGACCCTGTCCGAAATCTCCGAAATATTATATGAACTGCCCCGAAGCAACTGGGCAGCTCGTTTCAATCGGACAGAACGAATAAAATCATTCGGTGTCAATCCTGTAATGGACTCAAATTTACGGTATAGCTGACTACGACTCATCCCCAAGTCATCACACAAGTTATTAACCGAGAACTCCGGATTTTCCATATTCTCTTCCACCAACCGTAAGGCTTTCTCCACAAATTCTTCATCTAAAGAAGTAATAGTGATATTCTGAGGAGAGATTTCTATTTCTTTATGAAATATTTCCTTACGCTTTTCCTGCTGTTCTAAAAGCATATTAATACGCGTCAGTAATATGTCATAATTGAAAGGTTTCGATATATAAGAATCAGCACCAGCTTTATAACTTTCTATCCGAGCTTCGTCTGAAATACGTGCCGTGAGCAAGATAATCGGGATATGTGAGGTCTGAATATTGTTTTTAATCCGGACACACATTTCCAGACCATCCACTTTCGGCATCATCATATCGGATATTATCAGGTCCGGCGACTTATGTATGGCAACTTCTTCGCCTTCGGCTCCGTCTCCAGCCTCCAGAATATTAAATTGACCTATCAATTGTTCCACCAAAAAACGACGGAATTCTACATTGTCTTCCACTATCAAAATAGTTTTCCTGTCCGAATATACCACCTTTTCTTCCACATCGGGAGACATAGCCGGAATTTTGGATTCACTGTCGTCTCCTTTCAAGTCGGATGGAATATATATCAAAAATGTTGTTCCTACTCCTATTTTGCTATGCACTTCTATCTTTCCGTTATGCAAAGAGACATATTCTTTGACCATATGCAAACCAATACCGGAACCTGTCACACCAGGAATTGGCTCCGACTGATAAAAGCGGTCAAATATCACATTCAAGTCTTTTTCACTGATTCCACATCCTGTATCGGATATTTCGATTCTTACGAATATCTTTTCATCTTTTTTCTCCGTCGCTACAATCGTTGAGATAAGCCCTCCATCAGGAGTGAATTTAAATGCATTGGAATAAATATTATTCAGAATCCGTTGCATTTTCGTATCATCAAACCAGATATTCATGCCAGGACATTCACTCTCTATCGAAAACTTTATAGATCGATTTGTCGCCAGTTCTTTAAACCCTGAACCAATGTACCGCACAAACTCTACGATGTCAGCCTGATGTAATTTCAGACTTTCACCTCCCATCTCCAGTTTCCGAAAATCAAGCAGTTGATTAATCAACTCCAACAAATTACCGGCATGGTTATAGATTGACTTCAATTTGTCCTTCATTGGATTCTCCGCTTGTTGAATAAGGATACCTAAAGGCGTCATTATCAAAGTAAGCGGAGTACGGAATTCGTGACTGATATTGGTGAAAAAGCGGAACTTCATCTGATTAAGCTCTTCTTTCTGCTGTTCACGTTTCAATGCCTCTTGTTCGAACTGCTTTTTAAGTTTTTTCTTCCTATAAGCTTTTAAAAACAAATAGATGACTCCACCTGCAATCAATATGTAAAATATGTAAGCAGGAACAGTTGCCCAAAAAGGCGGAGAAACGACAATAGTCATTTCTGCGGCCTGTTCTCCCCAACTTCTGTCATTATTGGCTGTGTATACCACTAATTTATATTTCCCCGGATGTAAACCGGTATAGGTAGCCACTCCCAGACCATTGGTCTTTATTTCATTCCAGTCCGGATCAAAATTCTCGAGTTTATACCTATAGTAGGTTTGCAAAGTATTCACATAGTTAAGCCCGGCAAATTCGAAAGTAACAAAGTTCTCATTATACTTCAAATGAATCTCACGAGTATTATTTATCGGATATTCAAGAATAACACGCCCTTTATATTCTGTGTGTTCCTTAACAGGAGAATTGAACAGACGGAATGCAGTGAATATAGGTTTATTGTGGACATGATTATAATAAATCTTTTGAGGTTGAAACGAATTAATGCCATGATGACCGCCAAAATACAGTTCTCCATCACGGGTTTTTAACGATGAATTCTCATAGAACTTTCCTCCCTGCAATCCGTCTTCTGAACTGAAGTTGACTATGAGAAAATCATATCCTTCAGAAGTCTCTTTTAATTCAATTCGTGAGATACCACTTACCGTTGATACCCAATAAATACCGCTATCATCCTCAATGATTGACGATATAGAATTGTTAGCCAATCCGGTCTCTGTAGTTATCGTATGAGCTTTCTTCTTTTGTTCGTCCCATACACGAATTCCAATATCCGTCCCAAACCATTCTAGCGAATGGCTATCTTTGTACACACAATTATAGCTTACCTGAGGCCCCATAAATTTAGGATTATCCGGATCGTCTATTTCAGGAACAAAGATTTTATCTTTATGAGTATCATAGTAGTAAATACCATTTTCCCCAAACACCGCAAAAGTAGAATTGCTGACAGGATAAAAACCATAATCGCGTTTATGAAAGCTAATCTTCGGATGTTTATCCCGCAACAATCGTATTTTTCCCGTTGAGGTGTCTAGCTCACCTACTCCTTCATTACTGACACTGACCCAGTAACGCCCATCCGGATCTTCATAAACTGCTCGGGAGATATTCTGCTCCGGGAATAACTCTGTATTAACTAATTGTTTATTGTAATATCTCACATTTTTTCCATCTATGCAGCAAAATCCATTCAAATACGTTCCAACCCACAATCTCTTTTTACTGTCTCTATAAAGAGTCAGACAAAGATCACCGGACAGAATATCTTTGAATGCCCTGCTGACTTCTCCCGTAGAAGGAGAGTAACGCATCAATCCGTATGCAGTAGTACCAATGAGTATCGTTCCGTCTTCGTCTTCCAACAAACAACGCACCGATTCGTTGGTAATCATTGTTTTATTCTGAACAGTCTGAATTAGCTTGAACTTATACATACTCGGATTATAGTAACAGATACCTTGCCACAAAGTGCCTACCCAAATTCCGCCATTATTATCGGCAAAGATGCACTGTATGTCATTACTTAACACACTGCCGTCACCTAATTTCAATCCGGGCATTGTTTCAATTCTATGTGTAGAGTTTTCAATTTTCCGCAATCCAGACCACGAAGAACCGACCCATGCGTTTCCTTGCTTGTCCAAATCCATACAGGTAAAGAAGTTGGACATACCTTTAATGGTGCTTATCTCTTGCCAACCTTTATCAGTTTTATCACGATAGCAAACAGCCTGATTATACATCAGCCATAGATTCCCATCGGAGGTAGATTGTATTTTTAACCGGTCTGTAGCTTCAGAGATACGTCCTACAAAAAAAGTATCCTGACCGGTGTAATCTCGCAAGGTTTTGTCCCAACGACGAATTAGCCCGCTCGAATATACGATATAATAAGTATTCTTATATTGAGCTAACTCGTACGGAATACCGTGCCGATATGTAAAGTCACTGTTCCCCTTTTCGATTATCTGTAATTCTCCTGCGGATATATCAAAAAAATAGAATGTATTATCTTCGGTAAGAAACCAATAGTTCTTGCTCTCATCAATAAACAAATTCTTCAATTTTCCACTTACTCCCATCCGGCGTAATTCGGAATCAATATCATAAATAAACTGATTGGTATTCAAATCGAATAATAACAAATATCCCGGAGATTTCATCCATATCCGTCCGTAAGCATCGTGATAATCTTTAAATATTTGATTCCGGTTGAAATCCCATTTATAGATTTTCCGCCTATCGTGATAAAAATGTTCGAATGTAGCACCATTGTAGATGTTTAAAATAGAAGCTGTTCGAATGACCATACGACCATCCGGTGCCATTGTAAAATATCGTATTTGATTATCCGACATCCCATCAACCACATCCCAATGCCGAAACATATATTGTGAGTATACCTTAAAAATGCTTAGCAGGAGAACGAGTGTGATAATGCTTGTACGCTTTGTATTTTTCATAAGCCAGCCTAATTTGCCAGACAAAAATAGAGATTAAACATCAATACAACAAGGGTATACATTATAATTTTCGAAAAAACACAAATGATTAAGCGAGATAGACGTTTCATTCGTATTTCATTTAAATAAGGAACCAATTTATGCAAAATGTAATATGAAACGAATTCTTTTATGTCTTTCAGCAGCTTTATATTTACTTTTTATCCATGCAGAAAAAATAAAGCATCCAGCCTTACTTTATACCCCTCAACGAATTGAGCAGGCAAAAATAAGTGTCAGACAGGATACACGAATGTCTGAAGCTTGGAATTCAATCAGGAAAACTGCCGATAACCTATTGCAGAAAACTCAATTGAATAAGATAGACTATTTAGCACTCTCATTTCTAATGACGGATGAAAAGAAGTATGCTGATAAAATAAAAGAGATTTTGCTGGATGTCACTGAGGACGAAACTTGGGGCAATCAAGAAATGATGGCTCGTACCCCAGCCTGGAACGCCGACCTTGAGATTGCACATAAAGCTTTTTATGCAGGAATAGCTTATGACGCCATCTATCAAGAACTTTCTCAATCTGAAAGAAGAAAAATAGCTCACGGATAAAAACGTCTGGCAATGGACCCGCTATTAGGTGACTGGATCTTGGAGCCAACACGTATTCATTCACTAAACTCAATGGGGCACAACTGGTGGACTTCTTGTACGTGTATGGGTGGTCTACTTGCACTAAGCTTACAGAATGAATTGGAAGAAGCAAGAGATGCTGTAAAGATTATCAACGAAGTCCTTCCCGAATGGTTTGAGTTTGCAGGAGATGTGCTTCATCAAAAGCCAAAGACCTTTGATGAGACCGGTGGAATGTATGAATGTCTGAACTATGCAAACTACGGGATTCAAGAGGCTTTATTATTCCGCTTAGCTTGGATGAATACTCACAAGGAAGATAAAGCAATAGAGATACCCCAACTGGAGAAGTTATCAGATTTTTTTGTACATATCTGTTATCCACGTACAGGTATGCTTTATAATATAAACTTCGGGGACAGTCATAAAAACACGGCTGCCGAAAGTAGTCTGATGTTATTATATGCAATGGGGATTCAAAATGATGATATGCTTTGGTATATGAATCAGATAGAGCAAGGGCAACACCGTGATGGATATTTTATCGACCGCCCGATAGGATTTCTCTATACTCCCGATTTGAGTAAAGCACCCAAGGTTCCTAAACTAAAGAAATCACAATTATTCAAAGACTTCGGTTGGGCAACCATGCGCAACTCTTGGGAGAAAGATGCCACAATGTTAGCCGTCAAGTCCGGATATACCTGGAATCATTCTCATGCCGATGCCAATTCATTCATAGTCTTTCATAAAGGAGAGGATATTATCAAAGATGGAGGACGATGTTGGTATGCGAATCCCGAATACCGCAACTACTTCTTTCAAAGCGAGGCACATAATGTCGTATTATTCAATGGCAAAGGGCAAAGACGAGAACAGCAATATTATGGTTCTACCTTAAGAGGATATCTGCATTATCTGTTGGATGCCGGAAATATAAAATATGTGTTGGCAAATGGTACAGGTCCTTATTCGGACCAGTTTAGCCGCAACTTCCGTCACTTTTTGTGGATAGACAACGTCATCTATATCATTGATGATTTAAAAACCTATGAAACCGGTCATTTTGAATGGTTGTGGCATCCGGGAGGAATAACTGAGAAAAAAGGGACAGATCTAAACATTACAAATGGAAATTCTTCAGTAATAGTCCGTCCATTATATCCTCGCACGTTGGCACGATCTAATTTTGTGCATGATTATCCGGACAATTTGTATTGGGAAGTAATAGAAGTACCGACTGAAGATTTGAAAAGTAAAGATAGTTATTATTCTTTTCACTTGCCTGACGAAGTCAATAGAGTGAAAGGTGTGACTGCTATTATTTTAAAAGAGACTCCCGATGAAAAGTAAGCACTCATTGTATGGCTGTGCCTTTCTCTTTCCTCTCTAGGGGGTATAGAG
>OCAM01001024.1_pt1 | contig 18165 bp, 12 predicted proteins | sample 1538281 | NCBI WGS metagenome assembly OCAM01 (sample SAMEA2580273, study PRJEB22360) | human gut metagenome | biome: human gut; feature: human-associated habitat; material: faeces | place: Denmark | collected 2008/2010 | reverse complement strand
GCGCCGCCTACCATAAATGCCTCGTCAATATCTACTCTGGACGCCATATGGGAAGCGCTTCTCTGTAAAGTAGAAAGCTCTACGGCACGTGTTTTGCAGCCACATTCTGCTGCCAGGAAATTCGCAAGATATGTGGCAGTACCCTGAAGCTGCTTGTGTCCGAAGGCATCCACATAATCTCCCACACTTCCAAGTTCGCATACATAACGTCCGTCTGCCAGCTTGATCCCTTCTGATACAGCAATGACAACAGAGGATTTTTTCTTCAGAAGTTCTTTTACTTTCGCAAGGAAGCGGTCAATATCAAAGGGGACTTCCGGAAGGTAAATCAGATCCGGACCTTCGCAGTCTTCTGTTTTGGCAAGCGCTGTCGCCCCTGTGAGCCACCCTGCATTTCTTCCCATAATCTCCATAATGGTGATCATGTTCTTTTTATAGGTAAGACCTTCTGCATCACGAATTACTTCCTTTGTAGATGCACCGATATATTTGGCAGCGCTTCCAAATCCCGGAGTATGATCTGTAAGGGCAAGATCATTATCGATTGTTTTTGGAACGCCGAGGAACTTCTGCTTCTGACCTGTCAAAATTGCGTAATCCGATAATTTTTTTATGGTGTCCATAGAATCATTTCCGCCGATATAGATAAATGCGTCAATATCCAGCTTATTTAAAATGCCGAAAAGTTTTTCATAAATTTCTCTGTCCTCATGGATTTCCGGAAGCTTGTAACGGCAGGAACCTAAAAACGCAGATGGGGTCCGTTTCAGAAGCTCAATATCAAGCTCTGAGTGAATCTGTGTAGAAAGATCGATATACTGCTCATCCAGAAGTCCCTGTACCCCGTGAAGCATTCCATACACTTTGTCAAATCCTCGCTCAATGGCATTTTTGTACACCCCTGCCAGACTGGAATTAATAACGGAAGTAGGACCTCCGGATTGTCCTACAATGATATTTCTTTTCTTAGCCATGATAATCATCCTCCTCTATATCGGCTTATAATAGTTAATTTTACCAATATAGAAGAATTAAGTCAAGGAATTATTGTGCGTTTTATCTCAATTAATTGTCTGGTCCACAATTTCAAAAGGTTAAAATGTCGAATTTTACTACTGCAGTGTCCTTGCTTTTCGAGGGCGCTGTTTTTTTGATATATTATTTTAAATAACATATTTTTCTGTTGCTTTTGTTTTATCCTTGTGCTATAGTGAATTTATCTTAAATGCAGAACTACAAGGCTTTATTTTGTTATTATTATTAACATATATTAAACATTCATTAGAAAGGAAATATCATATGAAAAAATTATCTATTTCTGCTCTTGCAGAAACCGTAAGTACAAAAAGAAAAGACAAATCCATGACACAGCAGGATTTATCTGATGCAACCGGAATTAACAGAGCGCTGATCTCCCGTCTGGAACAGAAGGATTTTATTCCTTCCATCCCACAGCTTGAAAAACTGGAGGAAGTTCTTGGTTTTGAGCTGGACGAAGTATTTGTAAATAACGGAGAAAGCCATAAGCTTTCTTCCCCTTCCCCTCTTAATATCGCAGTTGCAGGAACAGGATATGTGGGACTTTCCATCGCTACTCTCCTTGCACAGCACAATCATGTGACAGCCGTTGATATTATTCCGGAAAAAGTGGACATGATCAACAACCGGAAATCTCCGATCCAGGACGAATATATCGAGAAATATCTTGCCGAAAAAGAACTGGATTTAACAGCAACTCTTGATGGGGAAGCCGCTTATAAAAACGCAGACTTTGTTGTCATTGCAGCTCCCACCAATTACGACAGCCAGAGAAACTACTTTGACACTTCTGCTGTAGAGGCAGTGATCCAGCTTGTTTTAAAAGTAAATCCGAAGGCAGTTATGGTAATTAAATCTACGATTCCTGTTGGTTTTACAGAATCTGTACGAAAGAAATACGACACGGAAAATATTATTTTCAGCCCGGAATTTTTACGGGAATCAAAAGCCTTATACGACAATCTTTATCCAAGCCGTATTATTGTGTCTACTGACCCGGAAAATAAAAACCTCACAGAGGCAGCCCGCACTTTTGCCGCTCTTCTTCAGGAAGGAGCCGTAAAACCGGAAATTGATACCCTGTTCATGGGCTTTACAGAGGCTGAAGCAGTAAAGCTTTTTGCAAATACTTACCTTGCCCTTCGCGTTTCTTACTTTAATGAGCTTGACACTTATGCTGAGATCAAAGGACTGAATACACAGGATATTATTAACGGCGTATGTCTCGATCCGCGAATCGGAACCCATTACAACAACCCGTCCTTCGGATACGGCGGCTACTGTCTGCCTAAGGATACAAAACAGCTTCTTGCAAACTACAATGACGTTCCTCAGAATATGATTTCCGCTATTGTGGAGAGTAACCGCACACGTAAAGACTTCATTGCAGACCGGGTTCTTCACATGGCAGGCTATTACAATTACGCAGACAGCAACCAGTGGGAAAGCTCCAAAGAAAAAGAAGTGGTTGTAGGCGTATACCGCCTTACTATGAAATCAAATTCCGACAACTTCCGTCAGAGCAGTATCCAGGGCGTTATGAAACGAATCAAAGCGAAAGGCGCTTCTGTCATTATTTATGAGCCAACACTGGAAGACGGAACTACCTTCTTCGGAAGCAAGGTTGTAAATGACTTAAAGAAATTTAAGGAAATGAGCAACAGCATCATCGCAAACCGCTACGACAGTTGTCTGGAAGACGTAAAAGAAAAATTATATACAAGAGATTTATTCCAGAGAGATTAAATCCGTTTATGAAAAGAGGGAGTGACTCGCCAGGAGCCGCTCCCTTTTTATAGCATTACATATTTTTATTACAAACTTGCCCGGATCACCTTCGGACGGCATCCCGCTTTTTCCAGAGCTTTTACAATCTGGTTTTTGTGGTCTGTTCCATAAGCTTCCATTGTGATTTTCAGCTCCACTGCCGCATTGCGGTTGGTGCTTACAAACTGGTTATGGTCAAGTTTAATGACATTGCCCTGGTTTTCGGAAATGATGGTGGCAACGCGTACCAGCTCGCCCGGCTTATCCGGGATCAGAAGAGAAACTGTAAAGATTCTGTCTCTCTGGATCAGCCCGTGCTGAACTACGGAGGACATGGTGATCACGTCCATATTTCCGCCGCTTAATATGGAAACTACCTTTTTGTTTTTAAAATCAAGATGGCGAAGAGCCGCAACTGTGAGAAGTCCGGAATTTTCCACGATCATCTTATGATTTTCTACCATATCAAGGAAAGCCACGATGAGTTCATCATCGTCAATAGTCAGGATTTCATCAAGATTTTCCTGGATATACGGAAAGATTTTCTCTCCCGGGCGCTGTACAGCCGTACCATCCGCAATGGTATTTACACTGGAAAGGCCCACAACCTCGCCTTTTTCAAGAGAGGCTTTCATGCAGGCTGCTCCGGAAGGTTCTACTCCGATTACTTTAATATGGGGATTTAAAAGTTTTGCAAGTGTGGAGACTCCTGTTGCAAGTCCGCCTCCCCCAATGGGAACAAGAATATAATCTACAAGGGGAAGCTCCTGCACGATTTCCATTGCGATCGTTCCCTGACCTGTCGCAACTGCCGGATCGTCAAACGGGTGAATGAAGGTGTAGCCTTCTTTTTCTGCAAGCTCCAGGGCGTAAGCGCAGGCTTCGTCGTACACGTCTCCTTTCAGGATCACTTCTGCTCCGTAGCTCTTTGTACGTTCTACTTTAATAAGAGGCGTTGTGGTAGGCATGACGATCACTGCCTTTGCCCCGAATTTATGCGCTGCGTAAGCCACTCCCTGAGCGTGATTTCCCGCTGACGCAGTGATCAGTCCTTTGTTTCTTTCTTCTTCTGTAAGCGTACTGATTTTATAATAGGCGCCTCTCACCTTGTAAGCGCCTGTCCGCTGCATATTTTCCGGTTTAAAAAACACGCGGTTTCCTGTCAGTTCCGAAAAATAAGAGCTTTTGATCAGCTTTGTTTCCTGTGTTACCTCCCTGACAATTTCTGAAGCCTCTTCAAATTTTTCCAGTGTAAGCATATGGTTTCCTCCCCTTATGGTATCTTTATTCGTTTTTGTTATCTACGTCAAATAAGGCGTTTACAAAGGCATCCGCATCAAACTTCTGCAGATCATCAATGCTTTCTCCCACACCTATATATTTTACAGGAATATCCAGTTCTGACTGGATTGCCACTGCAATACCGCCTTTTGCTGTTCCGTCCAGTTTTGTAAGAATAATACCATTTACATTTGCTACCTCAGAAAACTGTTTTGCCTGGGCAAGCGCATTCTGTCCTGTTGTTCCGTCAAGCACAACAAGGGTTTCCAGATAGGCCTCAGAATATTCTTTTGCCAGAATTCTGTAAATTTTCTCAAGCTCTGCCATAAGATTTTTCTTATTGTGAAGCCGCCCTGCCGTGTCGCAGATCAGAACGTCTGCATTTCTGGCTTTTGCTGCCGCAACTGCATCGTACACAACAGATGCCGGATCTGCTCCCGACTGTCCGCCGATAATATCAACGCCTGCTCGGTTTGCCCACTGGGTGAGCTGCTCTCCCGCCGCCGCACGGAAGGTATCTGCCGCTGCAAGCACCACTTTTTTGCCCTGATCCTTTAATTTTCCTGCTAATTTTCCAACAGATGTTGTTTTTCCCACGCCGTTTACGCCAATGACAAGGATTACCGATTTTCTGTCCTCGAAAGCATATTCCGTGCTGTCTACATACATCTGTTTTTTGATGCTGTCGATCAAGAGCTGCTTACATTCCATTGGCTCTTTGATATGCTGCTCTGCAACCTGTTCCTTTAAATTTTCCAGGATAGATGTTGTGGCGTTGATCCCTATATCGCCCATGATCAGAATTTCTTCCAGCTCCTCATAGAAATCTTCATCAATACTGGAATATCCCTTAAAAATAGAATCAAACCCTGCCACAATGTTATCGCGTGTTTTTGTCAAACCACTGACAAGGCGTTTAAAAAAGCCTTTTTTCTCCTCTGCCATATTTCCTCCTCATTACTGCGTCAACTGATTTTCTACTAAATCTACAGAAACAAGTGTCGAAACACCTTTTTCCTGCATGGTGATACCATAAAGGCGGTCTGCCGCATTCATAGTACCGCGTCTATGTGTTATTATAATAAATTGTGTGTTTTTCGTCAACTTCTGAAGATACCCTGCAAACCGCCCTACATTGGAATCGTCAAGCGCCGCCTCAATTTCGTCAAGAAGACAGAACGGCGACGGCTTTAAGTTCTGAATTGCAAAAAGGAGGGCGATCGCTGTAAGCGCTTTCTCCCCACCGGAAAGCTGCATCATATTTTGAAGCTTTTTTCCCGGCGGCTGGGAAATAATACGGATTCCCGCCTCGAGAATGTCCTCATCTTCAGAAAGCTCCAGTGTTCCCTTTCCTCCGCCAAAAAGTTCTTTAAAGGCTTTGTCAAATTCTCGCTGGATTTCCCGGAATTTTTCCGAGAACTGTCTGCGCATTCCCTCATCCAGTTCTTCTATGATCTGTTCCAGAGTCTTTTCTGCCTGCTGCAGATCTTCATACTGACCAGAAAGGAAGGTGTGGCGCTCTAAAAGCTCCTTATAATCCTCGATAGCATTTACATTGACAGTTCCGAGCCGCCGGATTTCTTCTTTGATCTTTCCGATTTCCTTTTGCATTTCCTGACGGTCTGTCAGCTCTTCTTTTCTATATTGAAGGGCATTGTTCGGAGTGATTTCATACTCCTCCCACATATAGGAAATCTGCGCTTCTCTGTTTTCCTCTATTTTTTCTGCCTGACTTTTCAGGCGGAAACATTCTTTATCCAACAGGTTCATCTGACTGGAAAGCGCGTCACGCTTTTCGAAAAAGGCTTTATGGCTTTTATTTCTCTCTTCCTTTTCCTCAGTAAGCGCCTGCAGGTTCTCTTTCGAAACCTTCTCTTCTTCCTCAAAATGGGCAATGGTGTTTTTAAGACGGATAATATCCTGCCGTTTTTTCTCCATCTCCTCTTTTCCAAGCTCCAGATTTTCCTGTATCTTCCCGCGCTCCTCTGTAAAAGAAGCAATCTCGGAAGAAAGACGGGAAAGATTTTCCATTGTAAACTGTGTTTTCTGTCCCATGGAGGAAACTTCCAGACGGATATTTTCCAGTTCCTTTAAAGCCTCGCTCTCCTCGTTTTTCCAGTTATCCAATTCCTGCTGCTTTGTCTCAATAAAGGTTTCCAGTTCTTTTTCATCCTTTTGAGATTCCTCCAGCTCTTTCTTTATACGGCTGTGGTCTTCCTGAACCTCCCGTACCTGCCTCTGCATATCCATCTGGTCTCTCTGCACCTGCAGATACCCTCTCTGAATCTGCTCATTCTTTTCTTCAAGCTGATTCATGCTCATTTTTGCAGTATTCTGCTCCACATACTGAAGACGCAGTTTTTCTTTAAAATCTGCAATCGTATCTCGAATCACATTTCTTCTGCTTCTGTTCTCATCAATGGAACGCTGCATTTCTTCCATCTTTGTTTTCAGGGAAAGCACCTTTTTTTCCAGTTCTTCAATCTCTCTTTTTCTTCCAAGGAGATTGCTGTTATTTCGGAAAGCGCCGCCTGTCATAGAACCGCCGGGACTTAAAGATTCTCCCTCTATTGTTACCATTCTAAGGGTGTGCCTGTATTTTCTCCCAATGGCAATGGCATGGTCGATATGATCCACCACAAGAACTCTTCCCAGAAGATAACGAATCACTCCCTGATACCTGGGAGCTGTATTTACAAGCTCACTTGCAAGACCAATTACGCCATCTTCTTTCAACGCCTCTTTTTGAGAAAACTCACCTCTTGCATTTACGCTGCTTAGAGGAAGGAAGGTGGCGCGTCCAAAACGGTTTTTCTTTAAAAACTCAATCATCTGTTTGGCAGTCTGTTCATTGTCTGTGACAATATTCTGAATACTGCCTCCAAGAGCCGTTTCAATAGCGATTTCGTAATCCTTATTTACCTGAATTAAGTCTGCTACTACGCCTTCAATTCCTGAAACCCGTTCCTTCTGCTCCATTACCCTTCGAATACTGTTTCCGTAACCATCGTAGCGCTCTGCCATATTTTTTAAAGAATCCAGTCTGGACGCCTCTCTGTGATAAGCAGCCTGACCTGCCTCCATCTGCCCATTCTGGTTTTTTAACTGTTCCTGAATGGCAAAAACTTCTTCTTCAAGTCGTCTGCATTCTTCATTCATTTCTTCGATAAGAGCAGTAATTGCCTCATATTTTGCAGAAGCCTTTTTCATAGCACCGGACTGCTCTTCTTCTTCGCTTTTCAGCTTGAGAATTTTCTGGCTTAACTCTGCTTTGCGGATACCAATCTGCTCCATCATAGTATCAAAACGCTGGGCTTTTCCTTTTGTCGTGGCACGGGTATTTAAAATCTCAATGATTTCGTTTTTTCCCTCTTCCACTGCCGCACTGCATTCCTGTATATTTTCCTGAATGTGGGAGAGAGCTTCTTCCTTTTTCTTCATCTGCTTTTTCATTTCAGATGTTTTTTCTTTTAAAAGCTCGCCTTCTTCCTGCTGCTCTTTTTTTGCTTTCTCTTTTTTAGAAAGTTCTTCTGCAATACTCAAAAGACGGCTTTCGTAATGCTCCCGGTTCTGTTCTCCGGCAGAAAGCTGTTCTTTTAAGACATTGATCTGTCCTTCCAGCTGCTGCTTCTGAAGAGCTTTTCCCTGAGTTTCTTCCCTGAGAGACTCCATTTTCTCTTCCAGCTCTTCCAGCTCTTTTTCCAGACGGTCGTATTCTTCTTTTGTTTTTTCATAAGCTCCGTTTGTTTCCCGAAGCTGGTGTTCTGCTGTTTTTGTTTTTTCCTCCAGCGCTTTTAAAAGACTTTCCGTATGCTCGTTTTCCGCAAGAAAAAGATTCACATCCAGCTCTTTTAACGTCTCTCTTTTCCCCAGATAAATTTTCGCCGTTTCCGCCTGTTTCTCAAGAGGTGCAAGCTGTCTTGTAAGCTCGCTTAATATATCTGTTACACGGACAAGATTTTGCTGCTCTTCTTCCAGTTTTTTTATAGTTGTGTTTTTTCTTCTCTTGAACTTTACAATTCCTGCCGCCTCGTCAAAAAGCTCTCTTCTTTCCTCCGGCTTTCCGCTTAAAATCTTATCAATCTGCCCCTGACCGATAATAGAGTATCCTTCTTTTCCAATACCGGTATCATAAAACATTTCGTGAATATCTTTAAGCCTGCAAGAACTTCCGTTAATAAGGTACTCGCTTTCACCGGAACGATAGAGCCGTCTTATAACGGTCACCTCCTGAAAATCCACCGGAAGCTTGTGATCAGAATTATCAAGTGTGATTGCCACAGAAGCAAAACTTAACGGTTTTCTTGTCTCTGTCCCGGAAAAAATAACATCCTGCATATTTCCGCCGCGGAGCTGTTTTGCACTCTGTTCTCCCAGAACCCACCGGACAGCATCTCCTACATTGCTTTTTCCACTTCCATTTGGACCTACAATCCCTGTAATTCCATTATGAAATTCAAAGTTTATTTTCTGTGCAAAAGATTTAAAACCCTGCACTTCAATGTTTTTTAAATACATATTCCACCTGTTATTGTTTTATCCTGCGTATCGCCTCATAGGCAGCCGCCTGCTCCGCAGCTTTTTTTGTATGTCCTTTCCCTCTGCCCATTACTTTTCCATTTACAATTGCGCTGACGGTAAAGTTCTTATTGTGATCTGGACCTTCCTCTTTTACAAGCTGATATTCTACAGGCTGTCCTCCATTTTCCTGAACAATTTCCTGTAAGATGGTCTTGCTATCATAAAAGAGCTGCTTATGCTCTATATCATTCAGAATAAATTTCAATACGAACTCCTTTGCGCTAGCAAAACCACCGTCCAGATAAATTGCTCCGAGAAGCGCCTCTGTTGCATCTGAGACAATAGAATCTCTGTTCCTTCCTCCTGTCATGTCTTCTCCTTTTCCAAGAAGAAGAAACTCCGGAAGCCCAAATTCCCTGGCGCAATAAGCAAGACTCGGCTCACACACCAGACTGGCACGTTTTTTTGTAAGCTCGCCCTCAGGGACCTTCGGATATACAGCAAAAAGAAAATCGCTGCTGATAAGTTCCAAAACAGCATCTCCCAAAAACTCCAAACGCTCATTACAGCCCGCTTTCCCCAACTTTTTTTCATTGGCATAAGAACTGTGCGTCATTGCCTGAGAAAGCAGATGTTTATCTTTAAATATATATCCGATAATCCCTTCAAGTTTTTCCAGATTTTTCTCCATATTTACTTTGCTCCTTTCACCCTTTGATCAGACGGCAAATGAGCGAAACAGCATCTCCCACTGTCCGGATCTCCTCTGCATCTTTTTCTTCGATTTCAATATCATACGTTTCTTCCAGACAGAGAAGAATCTGGAACAGATCCAGGGAATCTGCTCCGAGATCCTCTACAAATCCAGAGGATTCTGTAATTTCTTCTCTATCGATATGAAGAATTTCTTCTATGATTTCTTTCAGCTTTTCAAATTCCAATTTCAATCTCCCTCATTAATATGTTCTGCAATTTTTTCATTGATCTGCTGCTGTTTGAAATCTACACACTGAAAAATTGCATTTTTTATTTCTACGGAGGATGCGCTTCCATGCGTTTTTACAACAAGTCCCTTAAGACCAAGAAGCGGTGCTCCGCCATGCTTTGTGGTATCAAATTCTTTTAATGTCTCCTTTAATGCCGGCTTAATAAGAAGCGCTCCCATTTTGCTTCTCGTATTTTTCATCATGCCGCCCTTGATTTTACTCATAAGAGTTGCTGCAAGTCCCTCATAAAGCTTTAAAATCACATTGCCCACAAAGGCTTCACATACGATAACGTCTGCATATCCAGAAGGAATATCTCTTGCCTCAATGCTTCCGATAAAATTAATGCCCTTGCATTCTTTTAAAAGAGGAAAGGTTTCTTTTACAAGCGCATTTCCCTTTTCTTCTTCCGCTCCGTTATTTACAATGGCAACTCTCGGATTTTTGATCCCCACAATATGTTCCATATAAATCGCGCCCATTTTTGCAAACTGCACAAGATGGGAAGGACGGGCATCTACATTCGCTCCACAGTCCACAAGAAGAGAAACGCCTTCTGCTGTTGGAATCAGCGGAGCCAGCGGAGGCCGCTCTACACCTTTGATTCTTCCTACAATTACCTGTCCTCCTACAAGAACTGCTCCTGAGCTTCCAGAAGAAACAAAAGCATCTGCCTCCTGTTTCTTTACCATATTCAGACCAACTACAATAGATGAATCTTTTTTCTTACGGATTGCCATAACAGGAGGCTCTGCTGTCTCAATCACTTCTGTTGTGGGAACAATGTGAATCCGTTCTCTTGGAGCGGAAGTATATTTTTCCAGTTCTTTTTCAATTACATCTTTATTTCCTGTAAGAATCACTTCTATATCACTGCGCTCTTCTACCGCTGCCGCCGCTGCCTTTACCGGTTCTGTCGGCGCATTGTCGCCGCCCATGACATCCACTACTACTTTTACTGTCTCTGACATGTTTTTTTCCTCCTGTTTTTTATTACAACTGCCATATATGATACTCGATTTTTATAGAAAAAGTCAATAGGAAAGCGCCTTTCCGTCAAGAACAGCCTCCGTAAGATTATCTCCTTCATAGCGAAGCTTCAAAGAGAAAAACGGAGCGTTTTCCGCCATAAGACGAAGGAAGATTTTATCGCCTGTCCACAGGTTCAGGTTCTCTATTTCTGATTTTTTCACCCATTTCAGTTTTCCTTCATCACAGTCTTTTAATTCTCCTGTAAATCCCTCTGCTGTATAGAGGCACATATACTCTGTTCCATAGCCTTTCTGTGTAAAGGTAACAAGCCCGCGAAATTTCCAGGAAGTAAGGGTAAGACCTGTCTCTTCTTTTACTTCTCTTAAAAGACATTCCTCCGGGCTTTCTCCCTCTTCAAAATGTCCGCCTACCCCAATCCACTTATCCTTATTCACATCATTTTTCTTTGATACCCGATGAAGCATAAGATAAGAATCTTCTTTTTCTATGTAACAAAGAGTTGTCATGGGACTTCTCATTCTCTCTCCTCCTTCTGAGCCTCAATACGCTCTGCAAGGTCGTTTAAATAAACCCATCTGTCCATTTTTTCTTCCAGAGCTTTTTCCGCCTCTTCTTTTTCTTCCACAATCTCCCGGAGTTTTCCGGAATTGGTGGCATTTTTCATCATCTCTTCTTCAAGAGAGGCAATCCGCTCTTCCAGCTTTTCTATATCCTCATCGATTGTCTCAAATTCCCTCTGCTCTTTAAAGGTGAATTTAAGTTTTTCCTTACGATTCTGTTTCCAGTCGTTTTTGGAAGATTTATCTTTTTTTATAAGAGAACTTTCCTCCTCAGACATATCTGCCATTTTTCTTTCCCTTGCCTCCAGATAGTCTGTGTAGCCTCCCTCATACTGCACGAGATGCCCTTCCCCCTCAAAAGCAAAAATCCGGTCTGCCATATTGTCGAGAAAATATCTGTCGTGAGAAACAGCAACTACAATTCCTGAAAAAGAATCCAGATAATCCTCAAGGATGGTAAGTGTAGGAATATCAATATCATTGCTGGGCTCATCAAGAATAAGAACATTTGGCGCTTCCATAAGAACTTTAAGAAGATACAGGCGGCGCTTTTCTCCTCCGGAAAGCTTTTCTACAGGGGTATACTGCATGGCAGAATCAAAAAGGAATCGTTCAAGCATCATAGAAGCGCTGATTTTTCCATCTTTTGTTGGAATATATTCTGCTACCTCTCGAATGTAATCGATAACCCGGAGATTTCTGTCCATATCCGGAACTTCCTGTGCAAAATATCCTATTTTAATAGTGTCTCCCCACTCAATTTCTCCCGCATCCGGTTTTAAAATCCCGGCAATCATTTTCATAAGGGTAGATTTCCCGCAGCCATTTGGACCAATAATTCCAAGACGCTGATTGCGGAGAATAATATAAGTAAAATCATCTACTACTTTCTTTTCTCCAAAAGATTTGCTTACATGATGAAGCTCAATTGTTTTCTTTCCCATACGGGTTTCGACAGAATCCATTTCCACCCTCTGATCCGTTACGGGAGCTGTTCCATTTTTTAATGCTTCTAACCTTTCCAGTCTTGCTCTTTGTTTTGTACTTCTTGCACGGCAGCCGCGTTTCGCCCATTCAAGCTCCATTCGGAGAACACTTTGACGCTTCCGCTCCCCTGCCATCTCCATTTCTTCTCTCTGAGCTTTCAGTTCCAGAAATTTCGAATAATTTGCTTCATAAGAATAAAGCTTTCCATGACTGATTTCCAGAATCTTATTTGTCACTCTGTCTAAGAAATAACGGTCGTGGGTTACCATAACTAATGCTCCCTTAAATTTTCGAAGGTAATCCTCCAGCCAGGAAGCCATCTCGTTATCAATGTGGTTTGTAGGCTCATCTAAAATCAAAACATCTGCCGGATTTACAAGAGTTCTTGCAAGCGCCACTCTTTTTTTCTGCCCTCCGGAAAGATGCTCTATTTTTTCTTCATGGTTCGTAATTCCCAGTTTATTTAACACATTGGCAGCTTCGCTTGCTGTTGCCCAGTCCTTCTGCCATTTTCCATCTGCAACATAATCAAGAATTGTGGCATTTGGAGAAAATTCAGGATTCTGGGGAAGATACGTAATACGAAGGCCATTCTGCATAATAACCTGCTCTTCATCCGGCTCCTCCAATCCTGCTATTATTTTAAGAATCGTGGTTTTTCCTGTTCCGTTAATTCCAATAATGCCGATTTTGTCTCCCTGATGAATCCCATAAGAAACATCATCAAAAATTATTTTTTCTCCAAATACCTTACTTACATGTTCTATATTTAAAATATTCATCTTCTATCCTCACTTTAATCTCTGTCCCGTTTTTACGCGATACGTTCAGTATAACATTCCTTTTCGCCATATTCTACTATTTTTCCTGGAAATATATGTTTTTTAATATTGACTTATTTTATCCAGTATTATATAATATCTCTTGACGAATACGATAATTCATATTTTTTTATATTTAAGGAGGAAATACTTATGAATCAGTGCTATGGCTGCAACACCTGCAAAAGCGCAGACAAACCCCTGGAGGATTTTATCCGCTCCCTTCCTATGGAAACTTCCCATCACAGAGTAGATACTCAGAAAACAAAATGCGGATTTGGTCTTCAGGGCGTCTGTTGCCGTCTCTGTTCCAATGGTCCATGTCGTATTACACCAAGTTCTCCAAGAGGAATCTGCGGCGCAAATGCGGATACCATTGTGACACGTAACTTTTTAAGAACTGTTGCAGCAGGAAGCGGCTGTTATATTCATATTGTTGAAAACACAGCCTTAAACCTGAAAAAAACAGCCCAGGCAAAAGGCGAATTAAAAGGTATGGAATCCTTAAATCACCTTGCTGAACTGTTTGGCATTGAAGAAGAAGACAATTATGTAAAAGCTGAAAAAATTGCAGACGCAGTTTTTGCAGATCTTTACAAACCGGAATATGTTCAGGCTGAGCTTGTAGAAAAAATCGCTTACGCTCCACGTGTGAAACGCTGGAAAGAACTTGGTATTATGCCAGGCGGAGCGAAATCTGAAGTATTCAAAGGCGTTGTAAAATGTTCTACAAACTTAAATTCCGATCCTGTAGATATGCTGACAGACTGCTTAAAACTTGGTATTTCCACCGGTATTTACGGTCTTACCCTTACAAACCTTTTAAATGATGTTCTTTTAGGACAGCCTGAGCTCCGCCCTGCACCGGTAGGTCTTCGTGTAATTGACCCGGATTACATCAATATTATGATTACAGGACATCAGCATACTATCTTTGTAGACTTACAGGAAAAACTGGTATCTCCTGAGGCAGTGAAAAAAGCACAGGCTGCAGGTGCAAAAGGCTTTAAGCTTGTTGGATGCACCTGTGTGGGACAGGATTTACAGCTTCGTGGTTCTCACTATCAGGAAGTATTTGACGGTCATGCAGGAAACAACTACACGAGCGAGGCAATTCTCGCAACTGGCGGAATTGATGCTGTTCTTTCCGAGTTTAACTGTACACTTCCAGGCATTGAGCCGATTTGCGAGGAGCTGAAAATCAAACAGATTTGTCTTGATGATGTAGCTAAGAAAGCAAACGCAGAGCTTCTTCCATATAAATTTGAAGAAAGAGAAGCACAGACAGAAGTTATTATTGACAAAATCATCGACGCTTACAAAGAACGCCGCGGAAACGTTCCAATGAACCTTCTTCCGGAGCACGGCAACTCCAATACCCTTACCGGTGTAAGCGAAGGCTCTTTAAAATCCTTCCTTGGCGGAAGCTGGAAACCACTTATTGACCTGATTGTATCTGGTGATATTAAAGGTATTGCAGGCGTTGTTGGATGTTCTAACTTAACAGCCGGCGGACACGACGTTTTAACAGTAGAACTTACAAAAGAACTGATTGCCCGTGATATTATTGTTCTCACAGCAGGATGCTCTTCAGGCGGTATTGAAAACTGCGGTCTTATGACTCCGGAAGCTGCTAAGCTTGCTGGTCCGAAACTTCGTGCAGTATGTGAAAAACTTGGTATCCCGCCAGTATTAAACTTCGGTCCGTGTCTTGCCATTGGACGTCTTGAAATCGTGGCAACAGAGATTGCAGCAGAGCTTGGTGTTGACCTTCCGCAGCTCCCTCTTGTTCTTTCCGCAGCACAGTGGCTTGAAGAGCAGGCAATTGCAGACGGATGCTTTGGTCTTTCCCTTGGTCTTCCGCTTCATCTTGGCCTTCCGCCATTTATGACAGGAAGCCCTGTTGCAGTAAAAGTTTTAACAGAAGATATGAAAGAGCTTACCGGAGGTCAGGTTATCATCAATTCTGACGCAAAAGCTTCCGCAGATATTCTGGAGAATATTATCGAAGAAAAACGCAGCGCATTACATATCTAGGAGGTGTTTCTATGAAACGTATTTTCATTGATGCCGCCAAATGTGACGGCTGCAAAAACTGTACGGTTGCCTGTATGCAGGCACACCGTGCAGATAAAGGAAATGTATATACTCTTGATTTAACAGACATTCTTAATGAATCAAGAAACCATATTGTCTGTTCCTCCGACGGCAGTTATAAGCCAATTTTCTGCCGCCACTGCGATCAGCCGGAATGCGTCATGTCCTGTATGAGCGGCGCGCTTACGAAAGATCCGGAAACAGGTCATGTTCTTTACAATGAAAACAAATGCGGTTCCTGCTTTATGTGTGTTATGAACTGCCCTTACGGCGTTTTAAAACCAGATACTGCCACACATACAAAAGTAATAAAATGTGATTTTTGCGCAGAAGATCCGGAAGGTCCTGCATGCGTGCGTGCCTGTCCAAAAAAAGCAATCTACATTGAGGAGGTGGGAGAATGAAGCATGTAATTATTGGTGCCGGAGCAGCCGGTATTCAGGCAGCAAAAACCATTCGTACTCTTATGAAAGATGCAGAAATTCTTGTGATTTCCACAGATACGCATGTACACTCCCGTTGTATGCTGCATAAATATTTAAGCCATGAAAGAGATGAAAAGACACTCTCCTTTATACCGGAAGATTTCTTTGAAACAAATCATATTTCCTGGATAAAGGATAAAACCGTTACCTCCATTGATACAGAAGCTTCTGTTGTTATTCTCCAGGATGGCAGCAAAGAGTCTTATGACCGTCTTCTCATTGCAACAGGTGCCCACAGCTTTATTCCTCCTGTCGGACAGTTCCGGGAAGCAAACAACGTATTTGGTCTGCGCGATTTAAGCGATGCACAGGCAATTCGTCCCCTTGCTGATAAGGCAGAGAATATTCTTGTAGTCGGCTCCGGTCTTGTGGGCATGGATGCAGCGTATGCTTTCCTTGAGCAGGGAAAGGCAGTTACTGTTGTAGAAATGGCAGAACGTATTCTTCCTCTACAGCTTGATGAAGCTGCAGGAGATGCTTACAGAGAAAAATTTGAATCTCATGGATGCCGCTTCCTTCTTGGCAAGAAAGCATCTGAGACAGTCATGAATGCAGATGGCGCGATCGAAGCAGTCATTCTGGATGACGGCACAAGAATTAACTGTGACCTTGTAATTGTAGCTGCAGGTGTCCGCCCTGCTATTGAATGCGTACAGGGTAGCAATATAAAAGCAGAACGTTTCATTGAAGTAAATTCCCATATGGAGACAAGCTGCCCGCATGTTTACGCAGCAGGGGATGTTGCCGGTCTTTCCGGCATCTGGCCCAATGCTATGAAACAGGGAGAAACTGCCGCTTATAATATGTGCGGAACAGAAAAAGAATATACAGATCTTTATGCCATGAAAAATACCATGAATTTTTACGGTATCACTACTCTCTCACTGGGCCGTGGAGTCGCAGAGGAGGGCGATGAGGTGATTATTCATCAGGATTCTAAAGGCTACCGCCGTGCCATATTAAGAGACGGAAAGCTGGACAGCATTCTCATCCAGGGAGACATTGATTACAGCGGCATTTACCAGTATGTCATCAAAAACAAAATTGATATTTCCTCTATGAAAGATAAAATTTTTGCATTATCCTTTTCTGATTTTTATGGAATCGACGAAAAGGGAAAATATCAGTATCAGTATTAAATAATTTATTTTCTACATAATTTCACACATTCATTCTATGGAAAAGATGGCTTCAATGCCATCTTTTCTATTCACCAGGAAAATTCCACATTCTGCGCTGACTTTTCCAGCAATACAAATACTCTCTCTATTCTTGTCAAACGAGCCCTGAGCTGTTACAATATATTAAGCGCAAATAAAAGGAATACCGCAGAAAGGATATAATTATATGGAAGCAATTTTATGGCTGTTTTTCCCGATTTTATTTTTTATCGAATTGCACAGAACGTCAGAACTGCGGAAAGAACGAAAAAAGGCAGATTGTCACTATGTAGCCTATTCCAACAATTTTTTATATTTCACATTTTTCCTGGAATTCTTCCTGCATTTTTTGGTATTACTGGATATTGTAGGAAACTTTTCTGAAAGCGGAGTGCGGATTCTTTTTATGATTTTAATTTACAGTCTATATATTATCTCCCATTTTTCATGGAAGTATATATATTATTACTATGATGAAAACGAAATCTACATATATTCTCTTTTCGGTTTAAAAAGGAAAATATCTTACAACGAAATCAGCAGCTTTAAAAAGATTCAGGGAATGGATCATCTCCATTCCCTGAACTTTTTTACATTCCCATTCCCTTTTCCGGTTTTGGGAATTTTTTTATGTAATAGATGATAAACAATACAGAGGTGATACCCCAGGACACCGGATAACTGAGCATAATGGTGTCAATACCCGGAAACGCAGGAAGCACGGCAAACATCCATACAATACGAAGAACGCATACGCCTCCACAAGTGAGAAGCATAGGAACAAGGACTTTTCCGGATCCCCTTAATGCTCCCGAAAGGATTCCTATCATAACATACAGGAAGTATGAAGGAAGCAAAAACTGCATCATATGGACTCCTATATTGATTACATTGCTGTCTGTTGTAAAAATACGATACAGAGGCTCTGCAAAAGCAAACAGGAACACACTAAGCACAACAGCAGACGCATACGACATCACCATACATACGCGTACGCTTTTTCTCATTCTGTCCTTTCGTCCTGCACCGTAATTCTGCCCTACAAATGTAGTAATGGCAATACCGAAGGCATTAATCACCATCCAGAATACTGCATCTATTTTAGCAAAAGTCCCCCATGCCGCCACCGTATCTGTTCCTAATTTATTTACAAATATCTGAATAATCAGGTTTGCAATATTGTACATTACAGATTCCAGACCGGCAGGAAGTCCGATACGAAGAATGGAGCGAAGAGCCGTTCCATAAAACGCAATTTTCTTCAAATGAAGCTGGTACATGGTATCTTTTTTCAGAAGCATTACCGTTACCATAACCGCACTGACAGCCTGAGAAAACACGGTTGCAACCGCTACTCCTGTAACGCCCATATGCACCCATACAACAAGAATAATATCAAGTATAATATTCAGTATACAAGTGACGATCAAAACGTACAGAGGGCGCTTAGAATCCCCTACAGCTCTTAA
>OCAM01001023.1_pt1 | contig 18187 bp, 21 predicted proteins | sample 1538281 | NCBI WGS metagenome assembly OCAM01 (sample SAMEA2580273, study PRJEB22360) | human gut metagenome | biome: human gut; feature: human-associated habitat; material: faeces | place: Denmark | collected 2008/2010 | reverse complement strand
AATTAAACCGCTCAGACCTTGACGAGTCTAGTGGTAGCCACGAAAAATGGCTTGATAAACATATGGATTGAGGTGGGAAGTGGATAGAATCGAAAGTATAACCTATGTTCCTATTGAAAAGAAAAATATAATTTTGTCCAATCAAGAGATTTCCTACTCAGAATTTATAGAATTATTGAAACTTAATAATATAAATATGAGCAAAATAATGTTTTTGAAATTCATGAGAGACCGAAGGATAACTATAGATGAAAAAGGTAAATTTTATAATTTCCCCACAGCATTTTCAATTGAAATGGGAATAATGTTATTAACTTCGACAACAAAAGAGAATGTACAAAAATATATTCCCAAGATAACTATTCAGGGACAGAAATATTTTATAGAAAAGTTCCATTACATGATTGAGGATAAAATCCCAAACGATTTCGATTGGTACATGACTAATGATATTCGAGGAAATCCTATTTTTGATTATTTTGGTAACCAAGGAACATCTAAAAGTAAGATATATGCATTCAGATTAAGAAACGGTAGTCGGATTAGATATATCAAAGATAATATGGATTGAGGTAGAGATGAAAAAATTTGAGTTATATAGTGTTGGAATTTTAAGCAAATCTGGAGATACTAAGGCCGCAATGTGTGTTACTAATGCCAATAGCTTATCAGATTTAATTAAAAACATAGAAAGCAATGCAGGTTGGTACGCTGATATCAAGTGTGCTTTCAAAGTTGCCTATATCGAGGAGGTTATGGAATGAGACGAAGAAAAGCAGTTATGGTTAATGTTTATGGCGGAGATAGAACGAAATTTGATTCTTATGTTTCTCATTATGGTTATGTTAACATTCCACGATTTAAGCATAAGAAAAAGCCCATCTCAATGATTAAGGCTTTGGATGTGAGGGATAGAATAAATAATAAAAATCCTAGATGGCTTTATTAAACAAAAAAAGCCCAAGCTGACCAAGCTTGAGCTTCGAATGTATAAAATAATACTTTTTCATTTTATTTGTGGTCACACGTATTATATCATACTGAGCTAGGAACTCGCTAAACTCAACTGGAAGGAGAAAAATGATTGCAAATATAATTATCATAGCCTACGTGCTATTACTGATTCTCTGCCTGTTCGTTACACCTTACGCAATTGGGAAGCCAAGAAGTCCAATAAGTGTTGGGACCGCAACCTTTAATATATTATTTGGGATTGCGTTTCTAATCTCGTTATATTTTAAATTAATTAATTAAACAAAAAAAGCCCACGGCAATGGGCTTCGGCAACTGAATTTCTAACTTAATTATACCACAAAAGGAGATTTTGATGAATGGCTGATAAGTTAGATAGAATTATTGGAGATTACGTGACAGGGAAGTTAGCAGCAAATATCAAAGCTAGAGAACTTGATTTAAGGGCTAGAAAACCTACAGATAATCTTGGAATTAGAACACAATCACTTGGAATAGCACCGCAAGAGTCGGAATTTTTAAGAGTGGAGGAAGATGAACTCAATGGCATTCTCGGAAAAATGAAAAGGCAAAAAGAAATACTTGATATGTTCTGGGATGTGGAATGTAGTGAGACAAAAAAAGCTTTACTACTCCATTATCAGCAAAGAATGACATGGTACGGAGTAGCTCAAGAGATGTTTGTAGGTGTCACCACATTATGGCGCTGGAACAAATCTTTTAAAGAAATGATTAGACCTTATTTGTAGGTGGTAAAATCGTGAAATGTTTTTGAATGATTCGTTGAATTTTACCCCGTGTTTTAAGTGGTATACTTATATCATGGTTTAAGACGACGAGCCAATACTCATAATTCTCCAAGTGATAAAAACTGCTAGAAATAGCGGTTTTTTTGTGTAGATTTTTAGAAAGGAGGAGAAATGGCAAAAGCTAAATATGAAGAATGGATTTTAGAAGAAGGTTTACTCAAGATTCAAGGTTGGGCAAGAGACGGCTTAACAGAGGAGCAAATCGCTCATAATATGGGGATTGCTGTTTCAACTCTGGGTAATTGGAAAAAAAGTCATCTGGAGATTTTGGAGGCCCTAAAAAAGGGTAAAGAAGTTGTTGACATTCAAGTCGAAAATGCTTTGTTAAAACGTGCTTTGGGTTATGAATTTGTAGAAATTACAAAAGAGTTGACGGATGCTGGTTTATTGGTAACAAAAGAAGTCACTAAACAACAAGCACCAGATACCACTGCAGCTATTTTCTGGCTTAAAAATCGTAAGCCAAATGAATGGCGAGATAAACGAGAAACACAAATTTCTGGTGATATTGGGGTTCGTAATCCTATGCAAAACCTAACAGAAGAAGAACTTCGGAGGTTAGCAAATGGCATTGATGGAACATGATATGAACAAAATTCGTGAGGAGGCCCTTAAAGAGCTTGCTAGAAGAAATTATATTGATTATTTCTACTATGCTAATAATTGTACTTTTGAGCCGTTAAGACATCAAAGGTATATTGCTCCTTATTTGCAACGGATATCAGACGGTGAACGTCTTTTTATTATCGTTGAATTACCACCTCAACACGGGAAATCAACATTTATTACAGAGTCTTTCCCCTCATATTATTTGATGAAAAACCCTGATAAATTGGCAATGGTTGTTTCCTACTCAGAAGAACTTTATAAAAAGTTTGGTAGAAAAAACCGAGAAAAGTTTAGAACTTTTAGTAAGGAATTATTTAATTTAGAAATTAGTTCTGATACTGCTAGTGTTTCAGAGTGGGGAATTGATAAACATTTAGGGCAACTTTACAGCACATCAATTTTAGGTGGAGCTACAGGTCGTGGTTCAAATTTACTTATTATAGATGACCCTATAAAAAATAGGGCTGAGGCAGAATCTAAAACTATTCGTGACAAAATATATAGCGAATGGCAAGATACCTTTTACTCCCGTTTATCTGCTGATGGTTCTGTCATTGTTATCATGACTAGATGGCATGAGGATGATTTAGCAGGACGACTTCTTAAAGAAAATAAGTTGCCGTGGATTGAAATAAAAATACCAGCAGTTGCTGAAGAAAATGATTTATTAAATCGTGAAATTGGTGAATCTCTTGCTCCTGAAATTGGAAAAGATGAAGAATGGGCAAGACAAACTAAAGAAGTGACTGGCTCTCGTGGTTGGGCCGCTTTGTATCAACAAAGACCAACACCAGCTGGCGGGGATATCTTTAAACGGTCATGGGCCAAGTTTTATGTGCCTACACTCGAAATGAAAGTTAAATTAGGACTTGGTGATGATGTAAAAGTTATGCCAAGTCATTTTGATATTCAAATGCAGTCATGGGATTGTACATTCAAAGATAAAAATACATCTGACTTTGTTTCTGGTCAAGTATGGGCGCGTGCTGGTGTAGAAAACTATCTGTTAGACCGTCACCATCAGCGAATGGGGATAGTTGATACTATGAAGGCTATTGAAGTCATGACAGCTAAGCATCCAGAAGCTATTGGAAAACTTATTGAGGATAAAGCCAACGGTTCTGCAGTAATTGAAATGCTACAGAAAAAAATAAAAGGCATAGTTCCAGTAAATCCACAAGGTGGAAAAGAAGTAAGAGCGCAGGCAGTATCTCCTCTATGGGAGGCTGGCAACGTTTATTTACCACATCCACTATGGAAATCCTATAGTGACGAGATACTTGATGAGTTGACAGCTTTTCCAAATGGAGCGCATGACGATGATGTCGATAGTATGACTCAGGCACTTGTCAGATTAGATAAAAGGCCAGTACATACAAGAAGAGAAAATAGAACAACAGCATTTTAGGGAGGTGATAAATTGACATCTAAAATTATTAGTGGTGGGAAATCTGGTGGAATTCCCAAAGGTTTAAAGAAACAGGCTGTTATGGCAGATGAAAGCAGGGTATTAGCTTCTGTTATCAAAAGCGAAAATGGAGAGCAGAGTTTTAGAAGAGATTTAACTTTAATTAGTCCTCCTTATGATATTGCTGCATTGAGAGATGTTGTTGATAATAGCAATATCCTAAACCAATGTATCGAAGCTTATGCGACTAACGTTGCAGGTTTTGGGATTGACTTGAGATACAAAATGGATGGTTCCAATGAAAACGCGGAAACAAAAGCAGAATGGGATGTTCTTACAGAATTACTCAATGAATTAAGTTTTGAACGTCCGCCTAAGGAAATTATCCAAGAAGTCATTCGTCAAGTCGAAGAATGCGGAAACGGATATTTTGAAGTAATCAGGAATGGTGTTGGCCATGTTGTAGGTATTGATTCAATCAAGCCTGAATTTATGACAGTTACCAAGCAGAATGTAGTCACTAATGACCAAGGTCAACAGATTAAGGTTAGATATTTTAATTATCGTGACAACTCAGATGATAGCTCAGTAAATTCTGGGACTTGGTTTAAGACTTACGGTGATACAACACCACTTGATGTGAATGGTTCAATTGGTAATGGAACAGCAACTGAAGTTATCCACATTAAAATTGGAGACTTTCAAAGCCCGTATGGCGTTCCACGATGGATTGGACCGCTGATTAAAATTATTGGTAACCGTAAAGCCGATGAGCTGAATTATCGTTATTTTGTACAAGGTCGGCACATTCCTCTGGCAATCATGCTTGAAAATGCTCAACTTACACAAGCAAGTGAAGCAACTTTAAAGAGCTATGCTGAATCAATTGGTGGAGAAGAAAATCAACACAAATTTATTTTGTTAGAATCGGAAAAAGTTTCTCCAGGAGAAGAAGCGGTAGGATATGGAGAAGATAAAAGTAAACCATCAATTAGAGTTGAACATCTTGCTGATGTTTTACAAAAAGATGCACTTTTTCTTGAATATGATGAGAATGTAACACAAGCTGTTTTAGGGGCGTTCAGGCTTCCTCCGATATATGTGGCAAAGACTACAGACTACAACCGAAGCACCGCTGAAACTGCAAAAGAATTGACAGAAGAACAAGTTTTTCAACCTTTACGTGAATCTTATGCTTGGCGGATTAATTCTTTATTTAAAGATTATGATTTCAAATATGTTGAAGTTTATCTTAAAGCACCAAAAATCAAAAACATGGATGATGTTACTAAGTTTATTCAAGTTGCAACTTCTGCTGGTGCTGTTGCTCCTAATGATTTACGTGGACCTTTGTCAGATGTTCTTGGCTTGCCTTTAGAGAACTTTGATGGTGATGAGTATAATTTACCTGTCAAACAGTCAAACGCTCAAAATGGGCTAAATTCTGACAATGTTGACCTATCTAAAGCGTATGGTACAGAAACAGGGGCAGAGATAGCAGCAGGCATCCGTCAAATAATGCGGAGGGCGCGTGATGAATGATGCGGAATTAATTCAAAAATCCTTAGAACTATCAGCAGAGGAAAAAGAAGAGCTGATTAAGCTTTTAAGAAAAGCTGGTTTTAGCTTTACCGAAACTCTTGCTGATAATATATCTGATATTGAACAGGAATTAGAGGATATACTTCAAGAAGATTATGAGCAAGTTGCGCCAATCTTGGAAGAGTTAGCTCAAAAAGATAAAAAACCAAGTCGGAAAATGATTTTAGCAGCACTTGCAGTTAGAGTTTTCATTAGTAAAATGTCCGAAAGAGTCAATCCCAAAATAAAACTTTCTTATGTAGCACTTTTTGATAAATTCAATAGCAAATATAAAGGAAAGAGTGAATTCAACCCTAAAAGCCGTCATTCAAAGGAAATTGATAAGTGGCTTAAAGGTTTACCGAAATTAATGGACCTAACTTCTAAAGAGAGGTTCATTTTTCTTGTTCAATCCTCATATGACGAAGGAAAGGGCATTAAATGGCTAGAGCGTAACCTCTCTAAACTAGACGAGTTTGGACATAGTAGGGCAAGAACTACATCAATTACTGAGGTTTTGAGAATGTACTCAGGCTCTCAGTATGAAGCGATGATGTCCAATCCGAACATAGTTGGAAAGGAATGGAGACATACTAGTGGTATAGGAGAACCGAGAATGTCACATGGACAGGCAGACGGAACAGTTGTTGCAGTTGATGATTTCTTTATTATTGATGGCGAAAGAGCGAGGTATCCAAGGGACCCTCAATTATCGCCAGGTAATTCTATCAGCTGTCATTGTTTCATGAATCCTGTACTTGCTGACAAGTACACTAAAAATTAAACAGAAAGGATAAAAATGCGAAAGCTAGAAAATGTAAAAGTTACCCATGTTTCGTATGTTGATAAAGCAGCAAATAAAAAGCAATTCTTTTTGACTAAATCTGCTAGTGAACCAACTTTTGAAACGACAGTAAAACTTTTAACAAAGTCAGATGACCCTCAAAAGCTAGTTTATGGAGTTGTCTATGAGCCTGATGTAGAAGATGCACACGGCGACTTTATGGACGCTGAAACGATTGAAAAAGCAGCACATGGATTCATGGAAGAATATCAAAACATTGATAAGCAACATGATTTTAAAACGAGTGCTGGAAAAGTTGTTGAAAGTTATGTCGCTCCAAGTGATATGACCGTAGGTGATACTGCTATTGCTAAAGGAACTTGGGTTCTTGTAACAAAAGCTACAGATGAACTTTGGGAATCAATCCAAAAGGGAGAATTTACAGGATACTCTCTTGCTGGAACAGCAGAGGTCGAAGAAGTCAAGAAACAGACCACTGACAACTTCAATAACAGCAAAATGTATCGTGATATTAATGCTGCGCTTGATGCGTTTCGTTCTGCAACATGGAATATTTTGGATAACTACGCTGTTGATGATTCAACAAGGATTGAAGGTATCCAAAAAGAAATTAGTGAATTATCAGCATTAATTAACTCATTTCAAACAACACAACCACTTACTAAACAAGGACTAATCAGTACGGTTAAGTCTTTTTTTAATTTAAAAAAACAGGAGGAAGTCGAAATGACTCAAGAAGAACTTAAAAAAGCTCTAGGTGAAGCTTTTGCACCAATCAATGATCGTTTGGAAGCTTTAGAAAAAGCTACAAAAGACCCTAAAGATGAAAATAAAAACAAAACAAAAGAAGACGGGGAAGAAACAGCTATTGATGCAAAAGCAGTAGCAAAAGCAGTTTCTGAAGCAATTGCTCCAATGGCTGGACGTCTTGAAGCTCTTGAAAAAGCTCGTGTCAGCAATGCTAACGAAATTATTTCAGAAACAGTTAAAAAGTCAGCAACACCAAGTTATGTTGATGCACTTTTCCCAATCGAAGACTAAAAGGAGAAAAACAATATGAACAACACAGAACTTTTACAAAAACAATTTGCTGCTATTTCTAAAGCAGGTAACGATGTAACACTTCGCTCTGACAATGCACGTGCATTTGTTATGGATGTCGTAAATAGTCAGTCTACCCTTCAAAAATTGCCTCCTTACTTTGCTAAATCAGCAACTGGTGCTATTGATAAATTAGGGGTTAAGAAACGTACTCTTCGCCAACATCAAGGAACTAGCACAACGCCAGTTGGAACGGACATCGCACAAGAAACAACAGTTCCATATACTCTTTCGCCTTTATATATTGATGCATGGATTGAAAACAGTAATGTGTTTTATACTGCTCAAACTCGTGGACAAGACGTTCGACAAGCATTGACGACTCTTATGCAACAACAATTCGGTGCTGATTTACAAGACCTTGCTTTTAATGGGGATACCGATTCTGCTGACCCGTTCATTAAGCTAAAAAATGGTTTTATTAAACAGGCAAAAGCGAACGCTGCAGTTAAAGTAAATGGTGCGGCTTTGCCTACTATTTCAGAATTAACTGAAAAAGTTGTAGGTGCCTTTGATAACAAATATCTTAATTCTGAGTTTATGTGGCACATGTCTCTTAAGACTTCTACTCATTATGTTGCAGAAATCCAAAATCGCAACACAGTACTTGGTGATTCCGCAGTTGTTGATGGTAAATTAACCAATATTGCAGGATTTGCAGTTGAAATTGTTGATAGTATGGTTGATGATGTTATCCTGTTCACGCCATGTGCAAACTTAACTCCTGTATTTGGGTATGAAGTGAGTATGCAAACAGCTGCAGCAGATTCTAACTCAGTAGCAAAACAAGCAACTTATCACTTCCTTTTGACATCTGCGGACTTTGTTATCCGTGAAGTGAAAGCAATCGGTATTGTTATGGTGACACCCTGATGTTCCCCAAGAACCAACTGGGGTAACGTTGGATAAGACAACTGTAAGTTTAGCTGTTGGAGGTACTGAAACATTGAAAGCTACTGTACTACCAGTAGATGCTTATGATAAAACAGTAACCTTTACTTCTAGTGACCCTACAATTGCTACTGTCACTCCGAAACAAGGTAGTGTAGCAGGTAAAGCAGCAGGCACAACAAAAATTACTGGAACAACAGTTAACGGATTAACCGTTACATGCGATGTTACAGTAACTGCTGAATAATTCTGATAAGAGGAGTGGTTTATACCACTCTTTTTTTAGAAAGGAGGTCAAATGGAATATGTAGACAAAACTTACTATGATGAAACTTATGAAGGTGAATTACTGACAAATGTTGAATTTCCAAAATTTAACAAACGCTCTCAGGATATCATTGATTCTTTGACAAGTTATCAAATACCTCAAATTGGCTTTGATAATTTAAAAACAAATGTCCAAGAGTTAATTAAAAAGTCTGTTTGCGCTCAAATTGAATACTTCAAAGTCGAAGGCATTGAATCAAATGTAAATGGCGTAAGTTCATCATCTCAAAGTGTTTCAATTTCTGGCTTTAGTTATTCTTCAAGTCAACCTTCTTCAAATAAGCAAACAAATAGAGTATCCCCCAGTACATTAATGTATCTGGAAGGAACGGGTCTTTTAGTCAAGAAGGAGGTAAAAATAAGTGTTATTTGAACCAATCCCGAAAAGACTGCTAATTCATGAAGTAACCTACACAGAACCGAAAAGCGTTGGCGATGGTTCTATGGGAGGAGGAACTAAGCCTAAAAGCACAGTAATTAAGAATGTACGATTCACTCCAACTCGAAAGAAAGTGACAAAATCGGATAATACAGAAGCATATACAAATGGCATTTTGTTTATTGATTCAGTAAATTCTAGCCCTTTCATTGAAATTAATGAGGGGGGGAAAATAACTTTTAAAAATAAGAAGTTGAATATTATTGGCTGTCTTGAATCTTATACTGATCAAGAAATCCCTCATCATTTGGAGGTACAGTTACAATGAGCATTAAATTTAAAGGAAACTTTAACCGAGTTGATAGAGCAATTAAAAAAGCACTCAATCCAACAAGCGTAGAGTTTGCTAAAAAAGCCAATAAGTATGTAAAAAAAGATACTGGAGCAACTGAATCGAGCGTTTGGAGCGCTAGTAACTTTGATAAAGGGCAAGTAATCTGGGATACAGATTATGCTGCTTATGCTTATTATGTTGGTACCCCATCAAGGGAACATAATCCAGATGCCGAGCAGAGGTGGGGAGAAGTTGCAAAGACACGAGATATGGAAGATATTAGAAGAGTTGCTCAAAATGCTATTAAGGAGAATCTTTGATGGATATATTTTCAGTTCTTTCTAATCGATTGCGAACTTTACAACTAGAAACGCCACGATTAACCGATAGCGGCCGCCAAATTATCCAAGAGGATAATCCTCCGCAAGATAATGAGCGTGACTTATCGCTTCAATCTGTGGCGTCTGGACAAGGAATAAAAGACCTTTCTCTTGGTAGGGAAATATCTTTTTTAGTCCAAGTCACAATAAAAAATACTGACCAATTGCAAGCGTACAATGACGCATGGAAGATAGCCAATGATTTTGATAGATTACCTCGTTATGAAAATAGCAAATTGGTAACTCTTGAATCAGGAGACGGTTCTTTTTTCTTTGATTCTAGTTCAGTTTATACTCAACCAAGAAATCTTGGAAGACAAGAACATGACGCCTATCTTTATGTTTTAACGCTTGCATTAAATATTAGAAAATAAGGAGAAAAAGTAAATGACTTATACAGGATTTGCCTTAAATTACCTCAATAAGTACGAAATCGGGGAAGCGGGTATTGTTGACCCTAGCACAGGTAAAATTACACCACCTGATAAACTTTATGAACTAGCGGAAGGAATCCAATCTGTAGATTTAAAAAATGATGAAGATTCGTCAGATTACTCTTACTACGCTGACAGAGGTGGTAAAGAAACAAATATTTCAACGGTTTCAACAAGTTATGCATTTAAGGGCCACCGTCGTTATGCTGAAGATGATGCACAAGCATTTATTCGTGAGCGTTTAGCTAAGACAGGACAAGACCGCGTAGTTTATTTCAAACATACCGAACCAGATGGACGAATTCTGTCTGGTAACGCCACTCTTTCAGGAATTGTTCACGGTGGAGGCGATGCTGGCGAACGTGGTAATTTTGAATCAACTATCACATTCAATGGACTACCAGATGATTCAAAATCAAATACAGTTGAGGTGACGAGCGTTACTCTTAACAAAACAACAACTTCTATTGCAGTGGGAGCTAATGAAACATTGACAGCGAGTGTGCTTCCAGCAGATGCAAATGATAAAACAATCACGTTTACAACAAGTGATGAGCAGATTGCAACAGTAACCTCTGCTGGTAAAGTGACTGGGGTAAAAGCTGGAACTGCGACAATTAATGCATCTTCAAAAAATGGTAAGACTGCATCATGTACTGTTACTGTAACAGGAGCATAGTTCAGATATTGACAAAGGCTAGAGGGAATTCCTTCTAGCTTTTATTTTTTAAGGAGATAAAAATGGCAAAAAAACAAAATGAAATCGTAGTTGAACTCAAGAAAAACGTCATCCCTACTCGCGTCTTCGGAATTAAATTTGAAATTAAAATGGGCACTCGATATTTAAAAAAATATACAGAAGAGCTTCCTAAAATTAAGGAACAAATTGATAACAAGCGAAAAGAAATTAAAGATTTAGAAGAAAAAAATGACCTTGGAGCTTTGCTGGAATTGATTGAATTCATTAAATCAAAAATTCAAGAATACACAGATTTAATTTTGGGAGATGGTGCTTTTGAAAAACTCTATGATGTTGCAGACGAGGATTTGTTTGTAGTTGAAGAAGGACTGCGACAAGTAACAGAGCAGTTTCAATTGATTCAAACAAAATCTAAAGCTCAATCATTTATTGACGGTAAAAAACGTTAAGACAGGAGGCTTTACATGGTACTTTCTCTTTCATGGAGTCAGCCAGATGTAATTGAAGCCAAAACCGCTGATTATGAAATTGTAATGGATTTTTCACGAGTTCTGAGATTATTTGAGCTTTATAAGCAAGATGATATCGACGTATCTGAAAAGTTGTTCATTACAATTGAAATGTTCTTTTTAGCACCTATTAATGAGATACCAGAGGAAGACTTTCAAATAATACTTGAAGGATTAACGCAAAAGATAATTGGTGATAATCCTAGAGAAGAAACAGTTGAGAGAGATATGAAAGGCAATATCCTCGAAGAAGAAAAGAAATTTTATGACTTTGAGGAAGATGCTGATTATATTTTTGCTTCATTTATGCAAGATTATGGAATCGACTTAATAAAAGAGCGTGAAAAATCCAACTATTACTGGAATAAAGTTCAGTCTGGAAAAATGTCGCTCGAAAAATTTAGAAATCATACCATGAGTTGGGATAAATTTAATGCTCTCCTGGCTGGTTTATCTGAGACTTCAAAATTTAGGCGCGTGATTGAAATCAGGCAAATGGAAATTCCTGAAAATGCTACTGAAAAAGAGCGTAAAGAAATTAAAAAAGCTAAAAGCGCCGTTGCTCTGAAATCTGATCGCGAAAGAATTGAATTTGAAATGATGGATTTAAAAGAGCAACGGGAGTTCATGAGAAGAAAGGAGGAAGAATTAAATGGCCAATGATGGAGCAGTAGTAATTGACGTCTTATTAGATAGTGCAAAGGCAATGACCGAATATAATAAGTTAGGTTCAGTTATGTCTGGCACAGGTAGCAAAATAGGCAGTGCTTTAAAAGCTGGAACAGCTGCAGCAATTGCTGGAACTGCCGCAGTTGGAGTAGCAGCCGTTGGAATTGGTAAACAAGTTCTTTCTTCCTATGCTGATTATGAACAATTAGTAGGTGGTGTTGATACTCTTTTTGGTAATGCTTCTAAAACAGTCCAAGGATTCGCTGATAATGCGTATAAGACAGCCGGCCTTTCGGCTAATCAGTACATGGAAACTGTAACAGGTTTCTCAGCATCTATGGTTGCATCTCTTAAGGGTGATACAGCTAAAGCAGCAGATTATTCAAATCAAGCAGTTGTTGATATGGCAGACAATGCCAATAAAATGGGTTCAAATATCGGTGATATTCAGAACGCTTATCAAGGTTTTGCAAAACAAAACTACACAATGCTTGATAACTTAAAACTTGGATATGGTGGTACTCAAGAAGAAATGAAGCGTCTCTTATCAGATGCCGAAAAATTTTCTGGGCAGAAGTATGATATCTCTAGTTTTGCTGATGTAACTCAAGCCATTCACGTTGTACAAACGCAAATGGGTATCACTGGAACGACAGCAAAAGAAGCAGCTTCAACTATCAGCGGTTCAATTGATAGTACAAAAGCAGCTTATGAAAATCTGATTACTGGTCTGGGTAATAGCAACGCTAATATCAAACAATTAGTCGATAACTTAATGGGTTCTTTGACTAATGTTATTAACAATATTACTCCTATTATCGGAAATCTGATAACTGCATTACCTCCTGTTATTACTGGCTTATTGGGGGCAATTGCTAAGCTTTTGCCAACAGTGTTCTCTACAGTATCATCACTATTTGGAACCTTGCTAACTACAATAGTCAATCTTTTACCAACAATTATACCTTCATTTACTGCTGGAATAATTTCATTGGTAAACTCATTAATAACTGTTATTCCCAGTATTATTCAAGCTGGAGTGAGCATTATTATGAGTTTAATGCAAGGTATTGTAGGAGCTACTCCTCAACTAACTTCAGCACTTGGGCAAGCGGTTCAGTCAATTATTGGCATGTTAGCTCAAAGTGGGCCAACTTTAATAACTCAGGGCATGGTAATGATAAACGGGTTAATAAATGGTATTTCGCAGCAATTACCAGCCTTAATACCATTATTGACAAATGCTCTTCTTGAGATGGTTAATGCTTTTGTGTCAGGCTTACCCATGCTGATTAATACGGGGCTTAAATTAATTTTAGCAATTGTCCAAGGCGTCAGCGCTGCTTTACCGCAATTAATCGCTAACTTTCAAGCAATGATTCCTCAATTGATTACAATTTTGACGACTAATATTCCCTTGCTTATTAATACAGCCGTTCAGATTATTTTAGCTTTAATCAATGGATTTGTGACTGCACTCCCTCAATTAATGCAAATGTTCACTACGTTACTACCTCAAATCATTCAGGTTATAATGACAACCTTACCTCTTTTAGTTCAAGCAGCACTTCAAATAATTATGGCGTTAGTTGAGGGAATTACTACAGCTCTACCAATGTTGATTAATTCATTTACAGCATTAATGCCACAGCTCGTTACGATTATCATTGTAAATTTACCAACTATTATTCAAGCGGCAATTCAAATAATTCTTGCAATTGTTGATGGTATTGTCCAAGCATTGCCAACGTTAATTCCAGCAATTGTTAAGGTTATATTGATGATTGTTCAAACGATTATTAATAATTTGCCATCAATTATTATTGCAGCTATTCAAATTCTCATCGCTTTGGCTAGCGGAATACTTCAAGCAATTCCAAAAGTCTTAGGTGCGATTGGAAATGTGATAGCTGCTTTGATAGGAGCTATCGCTTCATCCATTGGTGATTTCCTTAGTAAAGGTGGACAAATCATTGGAAGTTTTGTTGATGGTATTGTCAATGGTAAAAATCCTATTGATGTTTTTAAAAACTTCATAAAAGATATCGCTGGTTTATTTGGATTAGATACACTTTATGAACAAGGTTCATCAATAATCAGCGGCTTTTTCAATGGTCTAAAAGATAAATTTGAAGATGTAAAAGATTGGGTAGGTGGTATTGGTGATTGGATTGCCGAACATAAAGGCCCACTTCCATATGACAGGAGATTATTGATTCCTCAAGGTGGAGCGATAATGGAAGGATTTGATGAAGGGTTACAAACTAAGTTTAAGAAGGTCCAAAATAATGTGTCATCTATGGCAGATAGGCTAAAAAATAGTTTTAGTAACGGACTTCCAAATCTTAACAATGCTTTGAATTCGAAAGTCATTACGGTTAAAGGAACTCAATTACAAACACAGGAAAAACTAAGCGAAGATACCTCTGGAATGAAGGTATATATTAATGTAGAGAAAGCGGAGCTTTCTAATGATGAAAGTATTGAGGAGACAGGAAATAAACTTGCTAAATCAATCGAAAGACAGACTAGAGGAAGATTGGGAGGAAAATAATGAAATTTAGCAAAGAGCCATACTTTATGTTTAAAGGCCGAAAGTCTAATGAATTAAATATGCGCGTGCTGAACGAAATGCAATTTACTCTCCCAGAAGCAGATTTTGACTTTCAGAGTGTAGATGGTAGAAGTGCCGATATAATTTTTGATAAAAATAAGTTCAAAGATATTGAAAAAACTTTTCCGATGAGATTGTTTAAAGATTCTAACTCTAATTTACCAACGCAGCTAAGGAATATCGCTGGGTGGCTTTATTCATCTGGTGGATATTCTTCTTTGGTTTTTAGTGAATATAGCGATTACTACTATAAGGCATTTTATTATAGTAGCACAACTGCTGATGACAAATATTTTGATAGTCTGATCATTAACTTTACATTTAAGTGCCAACCTTTCATGTTTAGGTTAGACGGCGAAGATGAACGAGATATCGAAAACGGCTCTGCTTTAACTAACCCTGAACCTTTTGAAAGTTTGCCATTGATAACTTTTAACAAAACAACATCAACTGCAGGCAGTACGCTTTATATCAACGGTGAGCAGTACACGATTGCTAAAGAAGCTGGAAAAGGAATCATCACAATTGATAGTGAAACTGGAATAGCATACAAAGAAGGAGGAGTGAATGTTTCTAAGTATTGCTTAATTAATGGTGCTGGATATCATCCAATCACGCTTAAACCCGGGCGGAATGAAATTAGTTACGACAATATGGATCAGGTCAAAATAAAACCACGGTGGAGGAATTTAGCAATATGAGTATTATGATTTTACATGATAAGACGAATAATAACTGGAATTCCCAAGGTTTAGGCCCATTAAGTGAAGCCATGAATCCTCAAGTTACGAGAGAACGTAACGGAGCTTATGAGCTAAATTTTTCTTATCCAGTAAAAGGCGTTTTGTTTAAAGAACTTCTCATAGGTCGTTGGATTGTTGCGGATGCCGGACCAAGTCAAACCGCTAAAGCTCAACATTTTGAGATTGCGGAAATCACGAAGCCTAAGAATGGGATTGTGACAGTTTACTGCGAGCATTATCGTTATCAACTTTTGAGGTCAATTGTTAAGATTGGCTCAAAGTTTGAAAAAGTAACCGCACAGGCAGCACTTAATCAACTGCAAGACAGAATGGAACCAAAGGGAGATTTTACATTTTACAGTGATATCTCTACTCAATCCACTATTGATTTTACGGACCCATCCAAATTTAAAAATGCTCAAGAGGTATTAGGTGGGGTTCAAGGGTCAATGCTTGATAACTTTGGCGGGGAATATTTGTTTAATAATAACCAAGTTAGACTATTGGCTAAAGCTGGGGTTGAGCGAAATGTTATCATCGCTTACGGTAAAAACTTGACTGATATTTCTCAAGAAGAAAGCATTGAAAATACTTATACCTCTGTTTATGGCTGGGCGAAGATGGACGGAGAAGACGGTCAAATTATCATCTTACCTGAGACTTTTCTTGATAGCGATTATGTTGATAATTACACGCAACGAAGAATTCAAATGGTAGATTTTAGCCAAGATAAGCCAGCCAATGTGACTGATTTAAGAAACCTTGTCACGAAGTATATCAAGAACAATAAAGTTGGAATTCCAAAAGTAAATATCAAAACAAGCTATGTTGACTTAGCAAGTTCAGTCATGAATGCACAACTCACAAACTTGGAAGAAATAGACTTGTGTGACTGGGTAACTGTTCTATTTAACGAGTTAGAGATTAACACAAGCGCTCAAATCATCAAAACGGTTTGGAATGTTGCACTGGATAAGTTTGACAGCTTAGAACTAGGCGAAGCATCAACTAACATGTCCAAAGTCATTAGCGATAGTCAGCCTGATTTGAATAACATTACTGACAAAATAGGATGGTTAGATAATGCTCAAAAAGAAGCATCAAATATCTTGAATAATCCAGGTAAAGGGAACGTAGTTATTTATCCAAGTTTAGCTGACCCACAAGAAATTCTAATCATGGATACTAAAGATGTCAACACAGCTAAGAATGTCTGGAAATGGAACTCTGGTGGGCTTGGTTTTAGTTCCACAGGTTATAAAGGAACTTATGGTTTAGCCATGACAAATAATGGTGCGATTGTTGCTGACAGAATGACCACAGGGACACTAAGAGCAATTCAAATTATTGGTATCTCTATTTCTGGAAGTTCATTTGAAACCACTGGAGATAATGGGAAAATCTTTATGTCTAGCGGAAGCATTCAATTTATGGATAATACGGGCAAGAAATTCGGAGAGTTCTACCCAGCTAACCAAGGATTGAGTTCTCTCACAATGATGATGGGAGGCGATGGGAATTTATCATTTACTGCAGGTAAGGGTAAGGTAAAAAGAACCACCTTTGATTTAGGAGGAGGTTTTGCTTCAGATAACAAAGTTACTTCTTTGATGGGTGAACAAGTTCCTTTAAGTTTTTACTATACTGAAAGCCAAACTGTTAAATCAGGCGTTGAAATTGGTTCAAGTGGAGTGAATCTACGTGGCGGAGTAACCTTAGATAAAAAACTTCAAGTAGCGAACAACTCAAATATTGATTTCTACTCAAATCTAAATATGAACGGTTATGCCATCCAGAATCAGTCTGATATTCGTTTGAAAGAAAACATCACTGCACCAACGATTAGTGGTATTACTGAAACAAAACGCATTCAAATGGTGGAGTTTGATTTCAAACAATACTATGATAGTCGGGATCCAGAAAAACAAAGACCAAGCGTCAGACAGTTTGGACTGATTGCTCAAAGCACTCCATTTTTAGCTGAAATAGCTGATGAGAGTGAGAATCATTATTTGAGTGTTGACTTAAATAAACAAGTCAATCTAAATACACTAACCAATCAAGAACTGATTGAAAAAGTGGAGCACTTAGAAAGTCGTTTGATTATCAAGCAAAAAGGCAATAGAAAATCATATAGCAGAAAGGGAAAAAGATGTCGCACAAAACATTAAATTTAGATTTAGCAAAAACACCTATTCTTAAATCTATCATTTATGGGCGAATTGGTGACGAAGATATGCAGACTGTGACTGTTAATATCACAAGTCGCGATACTCCAGTTGATTTAACTAGCTTTACAATTACATTTGAGGGAATCACAAGCGGAGGGCAAACCAAAGTATTTGATGTGGATGGCATCTCAAGTACAGAATCTGGTCTAAAAGCTGGAACATTTGATTATACATTTCCAAACATGGCTTTTGCGGTTGCTGGTAATTATGAAATTGCTTATTTCTCAATTGTAAAAGGTGATAAAAGAGATACGACTGGTGAGTTTGACATTATCGTTGATGGCAATGCCGATATTGACGCTCCATTGGCTGAAACGATTATCACGGAGTATAACAAGTTAGTAAAAGAACTTCATGAAATTACTGACAAGTATATCTCTGATTCTGATGCGAAATTTGCAGACTTAAATCAAAAGATTGCAGATTTACAAATCAAGATTAATGAATATCAGAACACGGTAAAAAATACTGCAGATACTGCGGTTTCAACAATCAATACTACCAAATACAATGCTGTTAGCACGGTTAACACAGCCGCTTCAAGTGCCGTTAAGACAATCAATGATGCGCTTGAAGAATTTAAAAACGGAGATTTTTACACTAAAGCAGAGTCAGATGCTAAAGTTGCAGCAATTAGCGTAATCACCCCATATATGTATGGAGCAGTAGGCGATGGTAAAACGGACGATAC
>OCAM01000985.1_pt1 | contig 18945 bp, 15 predicted proteins | sample 1538281 | NCBI WGS metagenome assembly OCAM01 (sample SAMEA2580273, study PRJEB22360) | human gut metagenome | biome: human gut; feature: human-associated habitat; material: faeces | place: Denmark | collected 2008/2010 | reverse complement strand
TTTATGAAGTTAGCAGGATAATTTTGTGCAATTTTTCAAATTTGCTCATTTATAGTTTATTCCTTTTAAATTTCAAAAAGGACCGGGCAAAATCATACCCGATCCTTAAAATATTTTCTTTTATAAAGCCAGAAGAGGCTGATATGCTGCCCCGGTACAGAGTACAAAAATACCCTGAATTACCTGAAAGCACACATTCAGAATGAACTCTATATCTTCTGCCACATTTCTCGTTTTTCCTAAATACTGTTCGTGGCTCTCGCTGATGTATGTAAACAGATCAGAAAGACTGCCAAAAGAAATTGCTTCTTTTACGTGACGTCCCGCTTCCCCGCTTTTAATGCAGAATTTTAAATCGTTCTTTAATGCCTTCTCATACTGCCCGTGTTCAATTAACGTTCCTGTATATGTTTTGTTATGCGGAAAAGTAAAATAGTCCGCCATATAATGAATGACCTCGCCAAACTGTCTCCAGTAGACCCTCTCATTTCTCTCTTCAGGCGCTACCTCAACAAGGCGTGTAATCTTACCTTCAATTTCATCTATTGTTCCAAAAAATTCGTGCTTCTTTGTGAGAAACGACGGACGAATATCCGGCAAAATACTGCCCAGGCAAAATGCCTTTCTGTGAGACTGAAGGCTTTCTGATACCTCCATCTGATCTGCCAGATACCTTGCTAACAATATATGAGATTTCTTACGCATTATTTCCCTCTACTTTCTTAAAATATATAGCTTTTATTACCCCAACTGAAATATACTATAGCAGAAAGTTTTTTATTTTGCAAACCCAGTTTTTCTCAATAATCTGTGAATTTTTTCAAGGTTCTTTGTGCATTTCTTACAATTTATCATTTGCTGAGAAACGGCGTGCCATCCAGGTCATACGGCGTGCTTTGATAAACGTAATAATTCAGCCAGTTTGTATAAAGGTTATTGGCGTGTGCCCTCCAGGTGAGGAGCGGGCGATTGCTGGAATCGTCATTCTGATAATAATTTTTCGGAATCTCAATGGGAAGATTTTTGCTTAAATCTCTTTTGTATTCCCCGTCAAGGGTCACCCTGTCATACTCCGGGTGTCCCATGACAAAAATCTTTCTTCCCCCGTCTGCCATAGCAAGAAAAAGCCCTGCCTCCTCAGACTCTGCAAGGACAGTAAGCTCCTTACAGGCATGAATATCTTCTATAGGAACTTCCGTATGCCTGGAGTGCGGTGCAAGGAACACATCGTCAAAACCTCTTACAAGAGGGATTTTCCGGTTCATCACTCTGTGCCAGAAAAGTCCGAACATCTTTTGTTTCAGCATACGCTTTTTCAGTCCGTAATGATAATAAAGCCCTGCCTGTGCTGCCCAGCAGAGATATATTGTGGAAGTCACATGACTCTCTGACCAGTCCATAATCTCCGTCAGTTCCTGCCAGTAATCTACTTCCTCAAATTCCATCTGTTCCACAGGCGCTCCCGTAATGATCATGCCATCAAACCGTTTTTCCCGCACCTCAGGAAAAATTTTATAAAACTGATTGAGATGGCTCATGGAAGTATTTTTCGATTCATGACTTTCCACTGCCATAAAAGTTACATCCACCTGCAAAGGCGTGTTGGAAAGAGAACGGAGAAGCTGAAGCTCCGTCTCCTCTTTCAAGGGCATCAGATTCAGAATTAAAATCTGAATGGGACGTATATCCTGATGAATTGCCCTGTTTTCGTCCATTACAAATATATTTTCTTTTTCCAGAATCTCCTTAACCGGAAGATCTTTCTGTATTTTAATCGGCATTTTTAGTCCTCCTGTTTCTGTCCTGCCAGCTTTAAAAAATCCTCTTCTGACAAAATGGGAATCCCCAGTTCTTTTGCTTTTTTATTTTTCGAGGAATTGGACGCTTTGTCATTATTGATCAGGTAATTTGTTTTCCCCGTCACTGAGCCGGTCACTTTCCCGCCCAGAGATTCAATCAGTTCTTTTACCTCTCCTCTGTTTGCAAAATGCTCCACGCTTCCTGTGATTACAAAATTCAATCCCGCAAGAACCTGTTCTCCCTCAGTCTCCTCACGTCTGATGTGCAGACAGGATAAGAGTCTGGAAAGCCTTCTGTTATTTTCCTCGCTTTTAAAATAAGCGCTTAAATTCCCTGCAATCACCGGCCCGATACTGTCAATAGCACTGATTTCCTCCGTATCTGCACAGCGAATTTTTTCTATATCATTATCAAAATGACGACAGATTACTTTCGCATTCGCAAGACCAATATTGGCAATTCCAAGGCTGTAGAGCACTTTCGGCAATGTGGTATCTTTCGCTTTTTCAATACTTTCCAAAAGGTTTTGAAAAGATTTTTGTCCAAATCCTTCCATTGTCACAATCTCATCTCTGTATTTTTCAATTTCAAAAATATCTGCAAATTCATGAATAAAACCTTTTGCAATAAATTTTTCCAACGTTGCCTCGGAAAGTCCGTCAATATTCATGGCGTCTCTGCTTGCAAAAAGCGTAAATGCCTTGATTTTTTTTGCCGGACACTCCGGATTTGTACAGTAAAGCGCTTCCACTTCGTTTTCACAACGGATTTTTGTCTCCTTCCCGCAGGCAGGACAACGCTCCGGAATCACAAGAGAAGCGCTTTTTGTAAGGTTCTCCGCAATCTGGGGGATAATCATATTCGCCTTGTACACACGGATTGTATCCCCAAGTCCAAGAGCCAGCTCTTTTACAATACTTACATTATGAACGCTGGCGCGGCTTACCGTCGTTCCCTCCAGCTCTACAGGCTCAAAAATGGCAACCGGATTAATAAGTCCTGTTCTGGAGGGACTCCATTCCATTTCCAGAAGAGTCGTTTCTTTTATTTCATCCGCCCATTTAAAAGCGAAAGCATTTCTCGGGAATTTTGCAGTTCTTCCAAGAGAATCCCCGTATGCAATATCATCATAAAGTGCAACAAGACCGTCTGATGGAAAATCATTTGTCTCTACTGCTTTTTCAAAATATTCCATTGCTCCGTCCAGGGTTTGTCCTGTCACAGCTTTGTATTCCACCGTATCAAAGCCCTGACTTCTCAGCCACAGAAACTGCTCTTCTCTGGAATTATGAAAATCCACGCTCTGGGCACTTACAAGAGAAAAAGCAAAAAATTTTACATGGCGTCCCGCTGTCACCTCACTGTTTAACTGACGGACAGAACCGCTGCAGAGATTTCTTGGATTCTTATATTTCACCCCATCCTCTTCTATCGCCGCATTAATCTTTTCAAAATCCGAATATGTGATAATCGCCTCTCCGCGGAGCACAAGCCTTCCTTTATAAGATATTTTCAGAGGAATGTTCTGAAACACACGGGCATTGTTTGTGATCACCTCGCCCACAATACCGTTTCCTCTCGTAACCGCCTTTACAAGTTCTCCCTCCTCATAGGTAAGAACAATAGTAAGTCCGTCCAGTTTCCAGGACAGCAGGGTTTTATGCTCTCCCATAAATTCCCGGAGAGCCTCCCTGTCCTTTGTCTTATCAAGAGACAGCATAGGGCTTTCGTGTTCTTCCTTTGGAAGCTGTTCCAGTACTTCATACCCTACGTTTACCGTGGGACTGTTTGCCAGAACGGTTCCCGTTTCTTTTTCCAGATTTTCCAGCCGGTCGTAAAGACGGTCGTATTCCAGGTTGCTCATGATTTCTCTGTCTTCCTGATAATACGCTTTTCCTGCTCTGTTCAGCAGTTCCACAAGTTCTTTCATTTGCTGCATCTTTTTTTCCATAATTTCCTCCTGGCGCTGTCTGATTTGCAGAACCGATCAACATCTGACCCAGCTCTTTCCATTCTTTTTCCGTAATTTCCCTGTATTCTCCCTTTTCAAGCCCGGAAAGCGTAAGGTTCATAATACGCACTCTTTTTAAGGATACCACCTGATACCCGAAATATTCACACATTCTTCTTATCTGCCTGTTCAGACCCTGGGTAAGAATAATTCGAAAACAGTCCTTTCCCATCCGCTCCACAAAGCACGGTCTTGTTACAGTTTCAAGAATGGGTACTCCCTTCCCCATTTTTTTAATAAAATCATCGGGAAATGGCTTATTTGTTTTTACTATATATTCCTTTTCATGAAAATTTCCGGCTTTCATAATTTTATTTACAAGGTCTCCCTGATTCGTTAAAAGAAGAAGTCCTTCCGACTCTTTATCAAGTCTCCCCACCGGATAAATCCGAAGAGGATAATGAAGATACTGAGTAACTGTTGTCTCCTCTCTCTGCTGCTTTGTACTGCACACTATCCCTTTCGGTTTATAAAAAAGAAGCAGAACTTTCCGTTCCTCCTTCTTCACAGGCTTTCCGTCTATGAAAACACAGTCTCCTCCGTCTGTTTTTTCTCCCGGCACAGCTGTTTTTCCGTTTACTGTAACCCTCCCTTCCTCTATCAGACGGTCTGCCTCGCGTCTGGAACAGACACCTGCATCGCTTAAAAATTTATTAATTCTGATTTTTTCACTCATTGTTTTATTATATATTTTTTCTCTTTGATTGGCAACGTATTTTTCATGTGCACTTGTTTTTTACTGTCGATTATTGTATCATAGGAATGTATTTCAAAATGAACAGGAGGAACTATTATGCCAGGCCGCAAACCACGAACCAGCCGGGTATTGATCCTGATTGCCGTTCTTATGAGTCTCGCCTTTGGATTGGCTGTTCCACAGTCCTCTTCCACGCCGTCACCCATTGAAGGGCAGCATATGCCCGATATGTTTGTCGCCAAAGACAGCGATTCGGACACCGATGCAGACGTCGTTCCTACACCTCAGACAGAGAGCACTTCAGAAAAAGAGCCGTCTAATGACAGCACAGAGGCTGCGGATTCAGACACGGAAGCCACACAGCACCAGGTTTCTCCCGAAGCTGAAAAAGGAACCTGGACTTCCATTGATGGAATCTGGTATTTTCTTGTAGACGGCACACCGTATCGTGGCTGGTTATATGATGCAGACGGAAACACATATTACTTTAATAACAAGGACGGCAGCATGAAAACAGGCTGGTTGAAAAAAGACGGAAAACGGTATTATTTTGACCTGGACGGCATTATGCAGACAGGAGATATTACTGTTGACGGCGAAACCTATCACCTGCTTCCGGACGGTTCTCAGGAAGGATATGTTCCGGAGGAAACACCTGCACCTGAAAAAGCCGAAAAAGAAAAAAAGACCATCGCCCTTACCTTTGACGATGGTCCCAGTTCTTTTACCGGACGTCTTCTGGATTGTCTGGAAAAAAATAACGCAAAAGCCACCTTTTTCATGGTAGGAAAAGAAATTGAGAGCTTTCCCGATGAAGTAAAACGCATGGAAAAGCTCGGCTGCGAACTGGGCAATCATACATACAGTCACACAGATCTTACCACTCTTTCTTCGGAAGAAATTTCCAATGAAATCGGAACAGTAGATAAGCTTCTTTATGACCTTGCAGGACACGGCGCGACTGTTGTACGCCCTCCCTACGGTTCTATTAATGATAATGTGCGTTCCACGGTAGGAACGCCAATGATGCTCTGGTCTGTGGACACACTTGACTGGGAAACTGAAGATGTGCAGAAAATTGTCGATACGGTTATGTCTTCCGCTGAAGACGGCGCAGTTATTCTTATGCACGATATTTTCAAAACATCCGTGGACGCTGCAGAAATCATTATTCCAAAACTTATCAAAGAAGGGTATGATCTTGTAACCGTACACGAGCTCGCAGAAAAGAAAGGAATTACTATGGAACCCGGCACTGCCTATGGGGCCATGTAAAACAGGCAGGAGTTTTACTCCTGCCTGTTTCTTATCCCTTATTATTTTTATTCTAACAGGCTGTTGTGAATATATCCCGTTTCTCCCTCGTAGTCAATCTGGATCCACTCACCTTCTTCACCTGTCTTCGTAACTTCTGTACCGGCAGAATAACCTCCGATAATCTCGGCCTCTCCATCTGCCGCAGCACGAACATTACAATCTTCCGTCACAGTGAGAGTTGCTCCCTCTCCTGCCTGTGTGGATGTATTTGTCTCTTCGCCCAGACCTGCAAGAAACGCTGCAAGAGCAGGATCGTTCGCCTGCGCATCGTCATTTGCCTTCTGAACTTTAGCTGTAAGCTTTTTTACATCTTCATCGGATTTCAGCTCATCTGTGTATGCGGAAATTTCCGTATTTTCTACCGCTCCTCCATCAATTTTGAGATTGCCTTCGCTGTCTGTGATTACATAGCACTGGCTCAATGCCGGCACCGGCGTCTCAATATCCTTGCAGATATAGTTGAAGCAAACATATACAACATAGGTTCCGTCTGCCATTCCCTTCTTGGTATAGACATCACCTACCTCATATCCTTCGATATAATCTTTTGCATTTGTGACTTTTGCCTCATCAGCCGGAGGTAAATCCACCTCTATTGCTCTCAATGCCGCAATATCCTTATCCCCTAAAGCCTTGTAATAGCTTTTCATCAGTGCAGTTACCTCTGCACTTGCTTTCTCCATGGGATTGGCGCCTTTCTTCCCGTCGTCAGTCTCCCCATCTTTTGTCGAGGAAGAAGGAACATTTCCCTGGTCGTTCTGGGCTTCCACGTTCTTATCTGTATCGGTTTTACCCTTCTTATTTCCGACACAGGCACGAATGCCAAAGAACAATACAGCCACGATTATCAGAATTGCGCCTCCCAACATGAAGTAGCGAAGGTTATCTGATAACCACTCTCTGAAATCATCCAAGTTCTTGTCCTCCTTATTAATACAACACGCTGGAACATCCGATGTTCCAGTCAGCACGTCTGAAGGGAATCGAACCCCCGCACATGGTACCGGAAACCACTGCTCTATCCACTGAGCTACAGACGCGAACTACATTCGAGAAATATTTTTCCAATCTCGACAAGATTTATAGTAACATATTTACCCTTACTTGTAAAGTTATTTTTCATTTCGGCAAAATGCCGGAACAACCGCTTTGTCACTATCCCAAGCTTTTACAGCCACGCTTCCTTTGCGTTGTTCCGGTATATTCTTACTTACATCTTATGGCATCTGCGGCCTTTTTTGCTTCATTTGCCATTTTTTCAATTTCTTCAAAATTTCCTTTTTTTATCATATCCTCTTTCACCATCCAGCTTCCGCCACAGCAGAGGATTTTTTCAAAAGAAAGATATTCCTTTAAATTTCCCATATGAATGCCGCCTGTGGGCATAAATTTCAGGTCTTTATACGGCGCTGCCATTGCCCTGATCATAGGAAGTCCGCCTGCCGGTTCTGCGGGAAAAAATTTAACTGTCTTTAATCCCCTTTTTACTGCCTGCGCAATTTCCGAAGGAGAAATACATCCCGGAAAAACAGGAATCTGCTTTTCCAGACAGTAATCTACAATTTCCGGGTCAAATCCCGGACTTACAATAAATTTTGCCCCTGCTTCCACAGCCTGCTCCACCTGCTCTTTTGTGAGGACTGTACCTGCACCAACCAGCATATCCGGGTACGTTTCCGCCATCAGACGGATGGACTCCTTTGCAGCCTCTGTGCGGAATGTTACTTCCGCGCAGGGAAGCCCCCCTTTTATAAGGGCTTTTGCCAAAGGAATCGCATCTTTTTCATTTTCCAGAACAACTACCGGTACCACTCCCGTTTCATAAAACCTTTCTTCTATTGTTTTCATTCTTCCGCTCCTATCGTTTAATATCAAAATTATCCGCCATTACGTGATGAATCAGAGACAGCTCATCTGTTGTATGCACATCTCCGCGCACGGTATGTTTCAAGGCCCCTGCCGCCACTGCAAAATTTGCCGTATCCTCCGGCGTATATCCGTTCATGATTCCATAAATAATGCCTGCTGCAAAGGCATCTCCGCTTCCTACACGATCCAGCACATCAAAAGAAAGTTTTCTGCTTTTATATGTTTTTCCATCCTGCCACACATACGCCCAGAGACTGTTCCTGCTGCTGCTTTTCGCCTCTCGCACATGTCTTGCCATAAAACGGATATTGGGATACTGTTTCTTAAACTCTGCAAACACCTGCGCCTGCTGCTCAAAATCAGGCTGAAGAGGAAGATCGTCTTTTACGTCCCCTTCTTCCGGGTTCTTTGGATTTTTCCAGAGATGATATGGTTCTATCCCAAACAGCACATGAATATAAGGAAGACATTCCGTACAAAATTCTCTTGCTTCCTCCCAGTTCCAGAGTGCGCTTCTGAAATTTCCGTCAAAGCTCACTGTAATATTTTTTTCCTTTGCCTTCTTTAAACAGGCGCGGATAAGTTTTTTCCCGTTTTCACCAAGAGCAGGCGTAATCCCGCTTACATGAAGCCATGTATATCCGTCAAAAAGCTTATCCATATCCAGTTTTTCAAAATCATATTCACAAAATGCGCTGTGCTTTCTGTCGTATACAACCTGGCTTGGCCGGATACCATATCCGGTTTCCAGATAATAAGTACCAAGCCGGCAGGAAGGAGCTTCCTCTTCATTTGCAAAAATAACAGAATCGCAGTTGACGCTGTTACTTTTCAACATGCGGACTGCCCCTTTTCCAATGCTGTTGTCAGGAACGACTGTCATAACCGACGCGTCCATTCCCAGGTTTGCCAGCGAAGCAGCCACATTTGCCTCGCTTCCGCCATACTGTGCCTCAAAAGCTGAGGCTGTTTTTATTTTCTCATATCTCGGAGGCGTGAGACGAAGCAGCACTTCCCCGATTGTTATAATCTTTTCTTCTCTTTTTTATTCACTGCTTTTTCCTTTCCCGGAATCAATATTCCAGATACGCGCCCTTCATAGGACTTGCCGCGTGTTCACTAAAAAGTCTGAGGACACCTTTTTTATATTTTGGTTCTCTCGGCTTCCAGTTTTTACGTCTTTCTTCCAGGATTTTGTCCATTTCTTCCGGAGTTTTCCGCTGACCTTTTACGCCTACAATATTAAGCTTTCTCTCCATAACGTCGATTTCAATCAAGTCATCCTGCTCTACAAGAGCAATCGGACCTCCGTCAACCGCCTCAGGACTGCAGTGACCGATTACCGGCCCTGTAGATGCTCCGGAAAATCGTCCGTCTGTAATCAGAGCGATGCTTTTTCCCAGTTCTTTATCACTGCTGATCGCTTCTGATGTATAAAACATTTCCGGCATTCCGCTTCCTTTTGGACCTTCATAGCGGATAAATACCGCATCTCCTTTCTGTACCTTATGCTTCAGCACTGCCTCCAGGCATTCTTCTTCACTGTCAAAAGGTCTTGCTTTTAATACAGAACGGAACATTTCCTTCGGACACGCCGTATGTTTGATAACCGCTCCTTCCGGAGCAAGATTTCCTCTTAAAACAGCAATGCTTCCGTCTGTTCCGATCGCTTTATCATAGGGACGGATAATATCCTCTTTTGTCACATTTACCTGATAGCGCTTATTAAAATCTGCCAGCCATTTCCCACATTTTTCATAAAATCCGTTTTCTCTGAGTTCTTTTAAATTTTCTCCCAGTGTTTTTCCGGTAACTGTCATCACACTCAAATGAAGATGTTCTTTAATTTCTTCCATAATAGCCGGAACACCGCCTGCATAATAGAAGCACTCTGCAGGCCATCGTCCTGCCGGACGCACATCAAGAAGATACCTTGCATTTCTGTGAATTCTGTCAAACGTATCCCCTGTAATTTCAATGCCAAATTCATGTGCAACTGCCGGAATATGAAGAAGACAGTTTGTGCTTCCCGAAATTGCTGCATGTACTAAAATTGCATTTTCAAAACTCTCTTCTGTCACAATATCGGAAGGACGCATATTCTCCATTTTCGCAAGACGAACAGCCTGTCTTCCTGCTTCTCTCGCAAATTCCAGAAGATCAGGGCTTGTCGCCGGCATAAGAGCGCTTCCCGGAAGTGCCAGACCAAGCGCCTCTCCCATAATCTGCATGGTGGAAGCAGTTCCGATAAAGGAGCATGCTCCGCAGCTTGGGCAGGCATTACATTTTGCCCAGTCCAGTTTCTCTTCGTCAATCTCTCCTCTTTCAAACTTTGCACTGTACATTCCAAGCTGCTCCAGTGTCAGCATCTCCGGACCTGCATTCATAGTTCCTCCCGGCACGTACACCGACGGAATATTTACACGGGCAAGCCCCATTAAATTTCCCGGTACCCCTTTATCGCAGCTTGCAAGATATACTCCCGCGTCAAACGGAGTGGCATTCGCATGAATTTCAATCATATTCGCAATCATTTCCCTGCTTGCGAGGCTGTAGTTAATTCCGTCTGTTCCCTGACTTTCTCCGTCGCAAATATCGGTACAGAAATATCTTGCCCCGTATCCGCCTTCTTCTGCAATTCCCTTTCGCACTTCTTCCACCAGAATATTAAGATGCCCGCTTCCCGGATGACTGTCACCGTATGTACTTTCCACCATAATCTGTACTTTTCCCAGGTCTTCTTTCTTCCATCCTGTACCAATGCGCAACGGATCCAGCTCCGGCGCAAGTTTTCTCATTTCCTGACTGATAAGCTTCTTCATTTATTTCTCTCCTCTCTGATTAGATCCAGCTTTTTTAATTTTTCTATTACTACATCTTTTTCGCAGTCTGAAACCCGCATTTCCACTTCATCAAACTGCGGCAGGCTGAATACGCCTAGCATAGATTTTGCATCTACCACATACCTTCCGCACATGAGATCCACATCTTCTCTGCAGCTTTCCGCCACCTGAACGATATACTTTGCATCTCGCATATCCCTTAAATAAACAGGTATTTTCACTTCTGTTCCCTCCTTTAAAATTTCCTTATCCTGCAAATACAGAAATGATCAGGCTTACAATAAGGCTGGTCACACCGATGAGAGTTTCCATAATTGTCCAGGATTTTAATGTTGTTTTTTCATCTATCTCCAAAAAAGTGCCTACCAGCCAGAAGCCCGCATCGTTCACATGGCTGAGCGCCGTTGCTCCGCCGCAGATCGCACAGCACATAGCCGCACGGTACAACATACTCATGCCCATAACAGAGGGCATTGTTGCCATAATCCCAGACGCCATTGTCATAGCCACAATAGAACTTCCCACTGATACCCTCACGAGAAGAGCAATCAAAAAAGCAACAAGAATAAGAGGAAGACAACTTTTTTCTACTGCCGGACCGATGATATTTCCAAGCCCGGAATCCTGAAGCATCCAACGGATCACGCCACCGCTGGCAATTACAAGAAGTATCATTCCAACCGGACGAAGAGAATGATCCAGAACCTTTTTGAGCTGCTCCTTGGAATATCCTCTGCGTATTCCGAGAAAATACATAGCGGCAAGTGTTGCGATCGTAAGCGCTACAAAAGGCTCCCCAAGAAAACCAAGAATATTTTTCAAAGTATCTGGAACCGGCATATATCCGGATATAGTGCTTACAAGAATCAGAATAAGAGGAATCAAAATTACTCCAAGAACAAGTCCGAACGGCGGAAGTTCTTTTTCGTCATCTTTTATTTCCTGTACATTTACCGGCAGTTTTGTAAATATTTTTGTTCCTATAAATCTTCCCCAGATAATTCCGGATACTATCATGGCTGCTATTGCCGTAGGGATTCCCACCATCATCATAGTTCCAAAATTTACATTCAGAGAATTTGCAACAAGAACGGAGCCTGCTGACGGGGGCACAAACGCATATCCGCTTGCCAGTCCGGAAAGAAGAGGAATGGCATAAAACAGTGTAGAGCGCTCTGTCTGTTTCGCCACACTGAACACAAGCGGAATCAGTACAACAACGCCTGCTTCAAAAAACGCAGTCGTTCCGATTACAAGTCCGGTAAGACCAAGCGCCCAGCCCGCTTTTTTCTGTCCGAATTTATCAATCAGCGTCTGCGCCACTTTCTGTGCCCCTCCGCTGACCTCAAGAATCCCTCCGAACATAGAGCCGAGTCCTACGAGAAGTGCAATTCCCTGCAATGTCTTTCCCACACCTTTTTCTACTGTCTCGGAAATAACACTTAACGGCATCCCCGCTCCCGCTCCAATAATCACGGCAAAAATCATCATGGAAATAACCGGGTGAAGCTTAAATTTAATAATCAGAATCAACAGACAAATAATTCCTGCCGAAGCCGCTATCAACAACCTCCCAGGTTCTGCTGCAAATGTCGCTTCTGTCATGGCGTATTCCTCCTTGCTTTAATTTTTTTCTCTTTTTCCTTCAAATACATCAGACCTTTTCTCCTTTATTTTTTATTTTTTCTTGATTTTCTGTTTATTCCCCTTTAATTCATCTGATGTTTTGGTTGTAGATACTTCACTTCATAAAATCAATATCGGAATTTTCCATAATTTTTAACATGAATTTTTGTGCATTTTTACACTTTGACAAAGAATTTATAAATATATATCATAGAATTAATAAATTATTGTTGTAGAAAACGGAGAAAAATCATATGATGAATTTAGAATTATCAGAGGAGAAAAGTCTCCCTCAGAAAATCGCAGATGATATAATTGACCTTATACTGGAAGAAAATCTTCAGCCGGGGGATAAGCTTCCCAATGAATCTGTATTATGCCAGAAACTAAATGCCGGTCGCAGTTCCGTCAGAGAAGCTATGAAACTTCTGGCTTCCCGAAACATTGTGTCCATCCGTCAGGGTTCCGGCACTTACGTTGCCTCTTCACCGGGAGTAGTAGAAGACCCTCTCGGACTTACATTTATCGGAGACAAAAAGAAGCTGGTTCATGACCTTATGGAGGTTCGTTTTTTACTGGAGCCGTCTATTGCCGCTATGGCTGCTCTTCATGCGGACAGTCAGGACCGAAAAAAAATTATTGCTCTGTGTGACGAAGTAGAAGTTCTTTTAAACCAGCACAAAAACCACACCCAAAAAGACATCGAATTTCATACTGCCATTGCTCTGAGCAGCAAAAATGTGATTGTTCCCAGACTGATCCCTGTTATTAACAGTTCCATTCCTCTTTTTGTGGAAACAACGGAAAACCGTCTCTCTTCAGAAACCATAGAATCGCACCGTGAAATCGCACAGGCAATTAAAAACGGCGATCCTCTGAAAGCTCAGGACGCTATGTACCTGCATCTTGTTTATAACAGAAAAACAATTAACCGCATTTTTCAGCCATAAAAAAACAGCCTCCAGGATATCAGATTTTTAATCCGATATCCTGGAGGTCGTTTTTGAACAATAATTTAAGCCCCTTCCAGATCAGAAAATACATTTTTAATGATAAACAACACAATCACCATAAGCAAAACAGCAACCGGAAGCGCAATCCATGCAGACTGTACAAAGCCAGCTATAATGTAAGAAACAAAAGATACTGCTGCAGCCACCAGAGCGTAAGGAAGCTGTGTGGATACATGATTTACATGATCGCACTGAGAGCCTGCCGAAGCCATAATCGTAGTATCGGAAATCGGAGAACAATGGTCTCCGCATACAGCCCCTGCCATACATGCAGAAATGGAAATAATCATAAGGTTTTCGTTTGTACCGGAAAATACAGCAACAACAATCGGAATCAGGATTCCAAAAGTTCCCCATGAAGTTCCGGTTGCAAAGGCAAGACCACATCCCACAAGGAAAATCACAGCAGGAAGGAAATTCATAAATCCTCCCGCCACAGACTGCATAGCATTTGCGACAAAATCTGCTGCTCCAAGACTGTCTGTCATTGATTTTAAAGTCCATGCAAACGTAAGAATCAAAATAGCCGGAACCATAGACTTAAATCCATCGGGAATACAGCTCATACAATCCCGAAATGTCATAACTTTTCTTACCATATAAAGGAGAATCGTAATCAAAAGTCCGAAAAAGCTTCCCATTGCAAGTCCCACAGAAGCATCACTTTGAGAAAAAGCCGTCACAAAATCTGTTCCTTCAAAAAATCCACCTGTATAAATCATGCCGATTACGCAGCATACTACAAGAGAAAGGATTGGAATCAGAAGGTCAATCACCTTTCCTCTCGGATTTCCTTCGCTGTTATCCTCATCGTTTGCATAAGGTCTTGATGCAGTCGTATAAATATCACCTTTTAATGCATTAGATTCATGAATACCCATAGCTCCGAACTCTGTTTTCATAAGAATCATTCCCACCATCATCACGATTGTGAGAAGAGCATAAAAATTATACGGAATGGCGCGGACAAAAATAGAAAGTCCGTCCTCCCCTTCCACAAAACCGCTTACTGCTGCCGCCCAGGACGAAATCGGCGCAATAATACACACTGGTGCCGCTGTAGCGTCAATGAGATATGCAAGCTTTGCACGCGATACATTATGTTTGTCTGTCACAGGACGCATAACGCTTCCTACCGTCAGGCAGTTAAAATAGTCATCAATAAAAATCAGCACACCCAGAAGTACAGTAGTAAGCTCTGCTCCCACTCTCGTTTTAATATGCTTTCCTGCCCAGCGTCCGAATGCCGCCGAACCACCGGCCCGATTCATGAGACATACCATTGCTCCGAGAATCACAAGGAACACAAGAATTCCTACATTATAGGAATCCGAAAGAACCCCGATAATTCCGCCCTTGAAAATATGAGTCATGGTTTTCTCAAAATTCCCTCCGGAATAAAACAGCGCTCCCACAAGAATTCCCACAAAAAGAGAGCTGTATACCTCTTTTGTGATCAGTGCAAGCACAATCGCTACAATCGGCGGAACAAGCGCCCAGAATGTAGCATAAACAGCCGGTTTCGGTGCTTCCTCTGCCGCCAGTACCACCGTAGGACAGGCAGCCAGAACTGCCATCACTGTCAAAAGCAAAACACTCCATTTGCTTTTCATACGTTTCATTTTCTTTTCCTCCTCGCTTTTTCCGTAATGAATGAAATGCTCCGGAGATTTTCCACGCAAAAAATGCCACGGTACGAATCTGGAAACACGTACTCATGGCATTGAAAACTCAATCTCTGATAGCGCTCCACACATGTGACAGTACACTGCATATTCTGCAGTATCCCAGGATTTTTCCTTCTGGCATTCCAAATCCTTCGGCGGTATCCCCTTTCCCAACAGCGGCTGCCCTGCCCTTATGCCGTGGTACTTTTGAACCCCGCGCCTCTATCATACATTACGTTATTTACTTCCTTTTTAATTTAACAGCTTTTCCTGAAATTATCAAGAGTTTTTTAATCTGTTTTTTTATTTATTCCCCAGACTGTATATTTTCCGCTGTCTCCCACCTTATAAAGCCCGGCTTCCTGAAGATAATCATTCAGTCCGCTTCCTCTGGCAGCGGAAACATAATCTATTTTTTCTGCCTGCAGCGCCTGAAAAAATGTCTCTTTGGGAACATTGTAATCCCCATAATGGTGCACCTGAAAAATCGCCTTGATTCCGTCCGATGCTTTGCCCTTTAAAAACGTCTCCCTGTCATGCTCCAGCATATATTCAAACCGTGTTCTTGTCAGCTCCGAGGTCACACCCGGATCGTAGCTTCTGTAATTTAAAAGCTGCCAGCCATCGTAAAGCACATGGGGCTGTTTTAAACCTTCGCTGTGATAGAGATTGCTTAAAGCAAGAATTTCCTCACTTGTAAATTGTGGATTGGAAGCCTTTTCATAGGGCGGAATCTCTCCTCCCTTAAAAACCGGCGTTCCCAGATATGCAATCAGTGCCGCCGCCCCAAAGAATCCCACAGCCTGCAGCCACACATTTTTAAACCTGGAAATCAGATGCACGCCTGCATAGGCAATGACTCCATAAAACAGAAGCGTCCAGAAAAACCTAAGATACCTGTTTCCAAATTTCGTAATTAAAATCCCAAGGAAAACCGGATTGAAAATTGTAAGACACTCTGCAAGAAGCGGATAAATAAAGATTTTCCGTCCCTCTTTTTTTCCTGCAAAAAGAATATATAAAAGGGAGAAAAAATACAAATACCATATGGGATTTTTCTCTGTGTAGGTCAGAAAGCTCTCCCACAAAAACTGCAAATTTTCCATCATCCCAATCACCTTTTCCTCTTATAAAATCAAATGAAGACAGAGCCAGAAGCCGGAAACTGCCATCACTGCCATATAAGGCAGCAACGCCTTCCATTTCCGTTCCAGAAGAATCCAGGGCAAAATCAGTGCTGAAATCATAACCGGAATCACAAAAATCGCCGTATTACAGAACGCAACACCTCCAAGAGCTGCAAAAAGCAAACCTGTCCAGCCCCATTTTTCTTCTTTTTCCCGGAAAACCCCAAGGAAAAACACAAAAATTCCGGTTGTATAAAGATAAGAGGTAATTGCCTTTCCCTCATATGTTCTGTATGCAAAATAATGAGAAACTCCCGCAAGACTGTAGGAGAATAAAAGAGCCAGCACAGAAAGCGTCAGAAACATAAGCGCCTTCCGCCTGTTTTCCTGAAACAGAAGCTTTCCGCCCTTATATAAGAACAGACAAAACACCACTGAAAGGGCTGCCGTCATGGAAAATTTTTCTTCCACGAGAGGGTGAAGATTCAAAGCCTGAAAAATCACTGCGCTGTGCACCGTATTAGTATTCAGGATATAAAAACTGTCCGGCTTTAAAAGCATCTGCCCACTGTACGGATCCATAAGCTCGATTGTGTTGGAATACACAGAGGATACCGGAAGTCCGATATAATATCCCGCGTCAAAATCCGAAATATGATTCACATTCATTCCAAGAACAAGCGCAAGCCCTCCTGCTGCCAGAAGAAACACACATACTGCCGCTGTTTTTTTCCTGTCTGAAAAACAATTCTTAAAAGCCCGGAACAGTATCTTTCTTCTCCTTATTATATCAAAAAGAAATACAGCCCCGAGAATCCCCACCCAGGTCAGGGTAAGATATTTCAGAGGAAGGCGCCCGATTTTCATGGGCAGCGCCACAATCTGAAACACACCGAAATATACCATACATCCCAGAAGACAGAGATTCGTCAGAGAACTTTTATGACATTTTTCAGGAAGGAGTGCTCCTGCAAAAACAAAGGCTCCAAGATAGAACACCGCCACAAGAGCACCTTTCCAGATTTCCAGTAAAATCATTCTGCCTTTTCCTCTTTTTCCAAAAGTCCCATTGCAATTTTTTCCGGCGTAATAGGAAGTTCTCTTACATAAAGCCCTGTTGCATTGTGAATAGCATTTGCAATGGCAGGACACGGTGTATCAATCACAAGCTCTCCGATGGATTTTGCCCCGAAAGGACCGCTCTTTTCGTAGCTGCACTCAAATTCCACACGGATTTTTCCAATATCCTGTCTTGACGGGATTTTATACTGCATAAAAGAGTTATTGCGGATTTTTCCCTTTTCACTGTACTGTACGTCCTCATAAAGCGCCATGCCGATTCCCTGGGCAATTCCGCCTTCCGTCTGTACGCGGGCAAGATTCGGGTTTACAGGAGTTCCGCAGTCAACAACAGCCACATAATCAAGAACTTCCACACTTCCTGTTTCCTTATCTACCTCAACCTCTGCCATACCAATCATGAAAGGCGGCGGGGAAATCTCTGAAGAATAACTTGAAGTCACCTGAAGCTCCCTGCTGTTTCCGCAGGTAGACTTTCCTGCAATTTCCTTTAAAGAAACGCGTTTTTCTCCGGATGTGACAAACGCACCGTCAAACTCTGCGTTTTCCGGTTCTGTTCCCAGCATTTCTGCGCCAAAGGCAAGAATTTTTTCCCGCAGTTCCTCACACGCCTTAATTACTGCATTTCCTGTTGTGTATGTGGTTGCAGATGCGTAGGAACCGGAATCATAAGGAGAAATATCGGTATCCACGCCAAATGCGTTTACATTCTCAAAAGGCGTTTCCAGACATTCCGCTGCCATCTGAGAAAGTATGGTATCGCAGCCTGTTCCCATATCGGTACAGCCAAGTGCCAGTGTATAGGAGCCGTCCTCGTTAAGCTTTAAGCTGGCGCCGCCCACATCCACACAGGCGATGGAAGACCCCTGCATTGCCATTGCAACGCCTACACCTCTCACTTTTCCATTTCCCATATCTCTTGCCGGATATTTGTCGTCCCAGTTCATCATCTCTTTTGCTCTTACAAGACATCTGTCCATAGAACAGCTTGTAGCGTAAGGCACATCTCCATATGCCGGAAGGGGACCGCCCTCCACCGGCATGTTTAATTCTCTTACTTTTACAGGATCCATGCCCATAATTTCCGAAAGCTCATTGACTGCGCTCTCCACTGCGTAAATTCCCTGGGTAGCGCCATATCCTCTGTACGCGCCTGCTGCCTGCAGGTTTGTATATACTACGTCATAGGAAAAACGGTAAGCCTCTGTATGACGGTAAAGAGCAATGGATTTATGTCCGGAAAGGCCAACTGTTGTTGGACTGTGCTCCCCGTAAGCGCCGCCGTTTGAAAGGGTGTAAACATCAAGTGCCTTTATGATTCCGTTTTCATCTGCGCCTGCGCGCACGCGGATTTCCATCTCGTGGCGGGGGGAAGAACAGATCATGGACTCATAACGGGAATAGACAATCTTGGAAGGGCGTCCTGTTTTCCATGTGACGATCGCCGGATAAATTTCACATACAGCCGTCTGTTTTGCTCCAAAACCGCCTCCGATCCTGGGTTTGACAACACGGATTTTAGAAGCCGGAATATCCAGGGCATTTCCCAGGATCCTCTTTACATGGAAAGGAATCTGTGTGGAAGAGATCACGTTCAGTCTTCCAAAATAATCTTTATAACAGCAGGCGCGGAAGGTCTCCATCATTGTCTGCTGATTTGCCTTTGTACGGTAAGTGCGCTCGATCGTGTATTTACAGGAAGAAAGAACTGCGTCCACATCTCCTTTTTCCTCCACGTTAGACGCACAGAGATTTCTCTTATTGTCCGCTCCTACAGGAACTCTGGAAATCCAGTCCTCCTCCGGGTGAACGAGAATGGGATTGTCCTTTGCCTTATGAAAATCAAGAACAGGTGCTTCCACTCTGTAATTTACCTTAATGCGCTTTAATGCCTT
>OCAM01000980.1_pt1 | contig 19032 bp, 20 predicted proteins | sample 1538281 | NCBI WGS metagenome assembly OCAM01 (sample SAMEA2580273, study PRJEB22360) | human gut metagenome | biome: human gut; feature: human-associated habitat; material: faeces | place: Denmark | collected 2008/2010 | reverse complement strand
AACGCCATGCGGGCAGACCCCCGTTCTGCCTGACGGCCGCCTTCCGCCCCTGCGAGAGAAGCATTGTTTGCGATGACCATGCCGACAGCAGAGGCTGTAAAAAGAGACATGACACATTCTTTTTCGGAAAGATGATACATTTCTTCCATTGTAAGAACAGCAGCAGGAACAATTCCGCAGCTTCCTGCTGTTGGAGCTGCCACGATCCGCCCCATAGAAGCGTTCAGTTCAGAAACGGCAAGGGCACGGTAAAGCGCTCCTCCCAGAAGAGATCCTGTAAGATTTTTTTTCTGTTCTACAGCACATTTCATTTTATAGGCGTCTCCGCCAGTAAGTCCGCTTGTACTGCGAAGATCCGGGTCACAGCCCGGTTCAATAGAAGCGCGCATGACAAGATAGTTTTCCCGCATTTTGTTGTATACTTCTTCTTCTGTAAGCTCAAGCTGCTCTGCCTGCTGTGTGAGAACAAGAGAAGAAAGAGGAAGTCCTTCTTTTTTTGCGCTGTCTAAAAGTTCACGTATTGAATAATAATTTAAGTCCATAAAAACCTCCTGTTAAATTGGCAAAAGCATAGTGCTTGAGTAAATATTTGGAAGCCGGCTGATTTTGTCATTTAAGGAAGAGTCAGAACAGCCGTCGATTTCGATGGTCATAACAGCCTGTCCGCCCTTCGTCTGTCTGGAAAGACGGAAATTACAGATATTCACGCCGCAGTCTGCCATGAGTTCTGTGACAGCCGCAATCGTTCCCGGGGTGTCTTTATGAAGTACGATGAGGGTAGTGTGCTGACCGGTAAGGGAAACGTCCATTCCGTTTACCTTTGTCACCATAATATTTCCGCCGCCAATGCTGCTTCCGCGAAGAGATACTGTAGTTCCGTCTTCGGAAGTCAGAGTGATCTCTGCTGTATTGGGGTGGGCGTCATCAAGGTCTGCTGTGTAGATTTCCACAAGAAGCCCTTCTTTTTCCGCTTCTTCAAGGGAAAAACGAATACGCTCATCGTGCGCCTGCATTCCCAGGATTCCGGCAACGATCGCTTTGTCTGTGCCGTGACCTTTATATGTTTTTGCAAAGGAACCGTGAAGAAGAATGGAAGCCCGGACAGGCGGCTTTCCAAGGAGTGTGCGCGTGATAAGTCCAATTCGGGCTGCACCTGCGGTATGAGAACTGGAAGGACCGATCATCACCGGTCCGAGAATATCAAAAACGTTCATAAATTTAATCTCCGTATCTAAAAGTTAAATTTTGTATCCGTTCTTATTATAATGGATTTGCAGAAGTTTTGAAAGAGAAGAATCAGGAATTTTCCTTTTCATCTGAACTTTCGTTTTCCACCTGTGGTTCATCGGGAACGTGTTCTACAATATCCTCAATATTACAGTTGAGAATGGTGCAGATTCGGTCAAGTGTGTAAACTTCTGTATTGAGATTTTTGCGGAAGCGGTCCAGAAGCGATTTTGTAATGTGATAATGTTCATATAAATCATACTGTGAAATACCGCGTTCCTTCATTGTTTTCCATAAGCGGTCATATTTTATCATACGTATATCCTGTCCAGTTTTTCTTGATATAAAACCATTATCCGGGTAAAATAAAGATTATAATAGTGTCTTTATATCGACACGAACGGAGGTGTATGATGAAAAGCGTGATAAAAGCGGTGATTTCCGCAGGGCTTGTTCTTTTATTTGCAGGAGCTGTTTTTTACTGTACGGTAGCGGGAGCACCGGAAGAGCCGGACAGCGCGAGAAGATATATGCTGGCAGCGGGAGCCTTTTCTCTTCTTCTGGCTTCTTTTGTGTGCGGGTGTATCCATTATATTTTGTATCTTCAGAGAAAACTGGAGGAGTATAAAAATAAAGAAGATCAAAAAAAAGATTCTTCCGATTCCTGAAGCCCGGGAGTGTTGCAAAAATCCTCGATTTTTGGTAGTATAGACGGGTAAGAATGTATTAAAAACAACAATAATATATAAAGGAGAACATTATGAGCAAAAAACCAACCGTTTTAATGATTCTTGATGGATACGGACTCAACGAAAAGCAGGAAGCAAACGCTGTATATGAGGCGAAAACTCCTGTTATGGACAAGCTGATGGCAGAGTGTCCTTTTGTAAAAGGATATGCAAGCGGTCTTTCCGTAGGTCTTCCGGACGGGCAGATGGGAAACTCTGAGGTAGGTCATCTGAACATGGGTGCAGGCCGTATCGTATACCAGGAGCTTACAAGAATCACAAAAGAAATCGAAGACGGAGATTTCTTCAAAAATGAGGCGCTTCTGGCAGCAATGAAAAATGCAAAAGAAAATAATTCTGCGATTCATTTTATGGGACTTCTCTCAGACGGCGGCGTTCACAGCCACAATACACATCTTTACGGACTTCTTGAGATGGCAAAAAGAGAAGGTCTTGAGAAAGTTTATGTACACTGCTTCCTCGACGGACGTGACACACCTCCTGCATCAGGAAAGAGCTACATTGAAGAACTGGAAGCAAAAATGAAGGAAATCGGCGTTGGAGAGATCGGCGTGATTTCCGGACGTTACTATGCAATGGACCGCGATAACCGCTGGGATCGTGTAGAGCTTGCATACAAGGCGCTTACAAAAGGAGAAGGCGTAAAAGGAACAGACGCGGCAGCAGCCGTACAGGCTTCCTATGACGATGGAAAGACAGACGAGTTCGTGCTTCCTACTGTAATGGAAAAAGACGGACGTCCTGTTGCTGTTGTATCTGACAAAGATTCCGTTGTATTTTTCAACTTCCGTCCTGACAGAGCGCGTGAGATCACAAGAGCATTCTGTGACGATGCATTCCAGGGATTTGAAAGAGAAAAACGTCTCGATACTACTTTTGTATGCTTCACAGATTATGATGACACAATCGGCAATAAACTGGTTGCATTCCACAAAGTGCAGCTTCACAATACATTTGGCGAGTGGCTTGCTGCAAACAATATGACACAGGCTCGTATTGCAGAGACAGAGAAATATGCGCACGTTACTTTCTTCTTTAACGGCGGTGTGGAAGAGCCGAATAAAGGAGAGGACAGAATCCTTGTAAAATCTCCAAAGGTTGCAACATACGACCTTCAGCCGGAGATGAGCGCTCCTGCTGTATGCGATAAACTGGTGGAGGCGATCAAATCCGATAAATATGATGTGATCATCATTAACTTTGCAAACCCGGATATGGTTGGCCATACAGGTGTGGAAAACGCTGCGATCAAAGCGGTAGAAGCAGTTGACGAGTGTGTGGGAAGAGCAGTTGATGCAATTAAAGAAGTGAACGGACAGATGTTTATCTGTGCAGACCACGGAAATGCAGAGCAGCTTCTCGACTACTCTACAGGAGAACCATTCACAGCGCACACAACAAATCCGGTTCCGTTTATTCTTGTAAATGCAGATCCGAAATATACACTTCGTGAAAACGGCTGTCTTGCAGACATTATCCCGACTCTTATCGAGCTTATGGGAAAAGAAAAACCGGAGGAAATGACAGGAACTTCTCTTCTTGTAGAAAAATAAAGAAAGAAAAAAATAAGATGTCTGAAGGCGCGGGAAGTTTTCCGCGCCTTTTAAAAAAATTTCTTTCCAGGCAATATTAAAAGGGAAACTGTACATAATAATAAAGAAAATATTAATCTTTTATAAAAAACATAATATGAGATACAAAATGGAAGAATTATGTTATAATATAGGCGTTATTGAAATTTTTTGTTACTTAATGTCGAGGAGAGAATAAATGAGCAACGAAAACATGAATGAGCAGCAGAATAAAAAATCAGCTCGTCCCCGAAAGATTACTTATGTCCCCATTGGTGATGAGGAGTTGGAAAATACAGTCCTTCCTGTAAAGAAAAAGCATAAAGGGCTGAAAATTACAGGAATTGCGGTGGCTATGCTTGCAGTAACTGCAGGCTGCGCATATGCAGGAATTTCCTATTATTATTCAGACCGCTTTTTTGAGGGAACTACAATCAACGGAGTGGACTGTTCCGGAAAAACTGCTTATGAGGCAGAGCAGGCGATCGCAGAACAGGTAGAAAAGTATTCTATTTCTGTCAGCGCAAGAAATCTGGAGCCTCAGGTGATACAGGGAGCAAATATTAATTATAAGTACACGTCAGACGGAGAGGTTCTGAAACTTTTAAAAACCCAGAAGCCGTATGAATGGGTGAAGGGATATACGGAACCGGTCAGCTATACCACGGATATTCAGACAACCTTTGACCATGCTCTTCTTGAGACGGAGCTTAGAAATTTAAGCTGCGCAAAGGAAGAAAATCAGGTGGCTCCTGAGAATGCTTATGTTACGTTTAATGATTCCCAGTCTTCATTTGAAATCGTGCCTGAGACACAGGGAAGTAAACTTGTTCTTAAAAAAGCATATCAGACTTTGAGCGATGCGGTAACAGGAAGTATGCAGAGCGTAGATTTTAATGCGACTGCAGACGTATATGCTTCTGCTTCTGTAAAAAGCGACAGTCCGGAACTTCTTGCAACGAGAGATGCTTACAATAACTTTGCGAAGGCAAGCATTACTTATACATTTGGTGATCAGACAGTAACTCTGGACGGAACGACTATCAAAACATGGCTTCAGTTTGATGAGAAAGGAAAGCTTGTGCAGGACGATGCTTCCTTCCAGAATCATGTAAATGAGTTTGTGGCGCAGCTTGCTGCGGAGCATGATACAGTGGGAACAAGCCGTGCGTTTAACACTACAAGCGGAAGAACAGTTTATGTATACGGTTCCGCTTACGGCTGGCAGATCAATCAGGCAAAAGAGGCGGCGCAGCTTATGGAGGAAATCCGTTCCGGAACGCAGACAACAAGAGAGCCTGTATATTCCATGAGAGCCAATACGTATGGTTACAATGATATTGGAAGCACGTATATAGAGGTGGATTTAAGCAATCAGCATCTTTATTATTATCAGGACGGAGCAGTTATTCTGGAATCTGATTTTGTTTCCGGAAATATGTCTTATGCGGACAGGCAGACACATGAGGGAATTTTCAGACTTTACTCCAAGAGCAGTCCTGCCGTATTAAAAGGACCGAAGCTTCCAAATGGAAAATACGAGTATGAGACGCCTGTAACCTTCTGGATGCCTTTCGACGGAGGTATCGGTTTCCACGATGCAAACTGGCGCTCCAATTTCGGCGGAGACGATTATCTCACAAACGGATCTCATGGCTGTATCAATATGCCCTACGACAATGCGGCTGCATTATACAGTATGATCAATTACGATGTGCCGATTGTGTGCTTCTACTAAAGAAAAAGGTACAGGAGAAAAAATATGGACAGAACATTTGACTTGATTTTAACTTTTGGAGCGGTTCTCATTGGAATCCTGCTTCTTACAGGAAACGGCGGATTTTTCATGAAAGGTGGAAATTCCGCGGTAAGAAAAGTAAAGTATGACCAGAAAAAAATGGAGAAATCATCGGGAATTGCCCTGATCCTTGTAGGACTTGCAACTGGGATCGACGCCTATACAGAAGGGCTTCCTGCAAAGGTTGCATATATTGTTGTGCTTCTTGTAATTTTCGGAACTCTTTTCTGGTATATCAGAACAAAATGCAGAATAAAAAAATAGAAGCAAAAACGGAGAGCTTTCAAGGTGGAAGCTCTCCGTTTGCATATGATGTTAAAAAAGAGAAATCAGGTCTTTCAATTCTGAAATCGTATAATCGGGATTTTCCACATTGCCGAAGCCGTAAGAAGCAAATACAAAGGGAATCCCCGCCTGCTGGCAGGCGTTAAAGTCTCCTGTTGTATCTCCTACGTAAACAGGAGAAGAAAGTTTATAATCCCGTATGATTTTTTGAATATTGTCGCCTTTTGGCATTCCCGTATCTCCCGGGCAGAGATGACCGGTAAAATAGCGGTCAAAACCGGTTGCTTTTAAGAATACTTCAATATATCCTGCCTGGCAGTTGCTTACAATAAAAAGCGGATATTTTTTTGAAAGAACAGAAAGTGTTTCCTCCAGTCCCGGATAAATGGGAGCCTTTGCTTTTTCAAGAGCCTGATGCTCCGCTTCACAGCAGCCGTCAATAATGCGAAGCTGTTCTTTTTTTGAATACCGGGGGAAAAGCTGTGCTGCAATATCCGGAAGAAGCTGACCGAAAAGAGATTTCAGTTTTGCGGAGGTAATGTTCATATTTATGTTTTCTTTATTTTTTAAATAATCTGTCCAGGCATCTGCCACAATTTCTGTGGAATCCCATAAAGTTCCGTCTACGTCAAAAATAATACTGTCCATAAAAATCCTTTCTGATTTCATTTATTCTTTGTACTTTACTTCTGTGATTATGTGCTAAAAGTCATTTTAAAGGAGAAAAGATAAAAAAGCAACTGGCTTTTTTCAGGTTTTATGTTATGATAGAAGGCACGAGGTAAAAAATATGAGATATAAAGAAACAGAGAAGGCGGTTTTTCTTAAAAGACCCAACCGTTTTATCGCAGAGGTGGAGATACAGGGAAAAAGAGAGACCGTTCATGTGAAAAACACAGGAAGATGCAAAGAGCTTCTGATTCCGGGAACAGAAGTAATCCTGGAAAAAAGCGGAAATCCCAACAGGAAGACAAAGTACGATCTCATCTGTGTAAACAAACAGGGGAGACTCATTAACATGGACTCTCAGATTCCAAATAAGGCGGCAGAGGAGTGGATCAGAAAAGGAGGGCTGTTCCCGGAGGAAGTTTCCATACGCCCTGAGAAAAAATATGGAAATTCCAGATTTGACTTATATGTGGAATCTCCGGTCCGCCGTGCGTTTGTAGAAGTAAAGGGAGTGACTCTTGAGGAGGATAATGTTGTACGATTTCCGGACGCTCCCACTGTGCGGGGAATCAAGCACGTAGAAGAGCTGATACACTGCATGGAGGAAGGATACGAGGCATATCTTCTCCTCGTGATCCAGATGAAAGGGGTCAAAAAATTTATGCCCAACTGGGATACCCAGCCGGAGTTTGGACAGGCGCTTATAAAAGCGGAAAAAGCAGGAGTAAAAATTATCGCGAGAGACTGCCTTGTAACAGAGGACACCATAGAAATACAGGAAGAAGTTCCTGTAGATTTGACGAGGACAGAAGTATGTTAAAGGAAATTGTAAGCCCTCTTTTAAGTTGGTATGATGAAAATAAGAGAATCCTGCCCTGGCGGGACAGACAGAATGCCTATTATACATGGGTATCTGAAATTATGCTGCAGCAGACAAGAGTGGAAGCAGTAAAACCGTATTTTGAGAGATTTATAAGTGAGCTTCCTGATATTTCCGCCCTTGCAGCCTGCCCGGAGGAAAAGCTTATGAAGCTGTGGGAAGGCCTTGGGTATTACAGCAGGGTGCGGAATATGCAGGAGGCGGCAAAAACAGTAGAAAAAGAATATAATGGGAAGCTTCCTGAAGATTTTGAGGCGCTTCTCTCGTTAAAGGGAATAGGAAGCTATACAGCCGGGGCAATCGCTTCGATCGCCTATGGAATCCCGGTTCCTGCCGTAGACGGAAATGTACTTCGGGTAATTTCCAGGATCACAGAGAACAGGGAGGACATAGGAAAGGCGGCTGTGAAAAGAAAGACAGAGAAACTTCTGGAAGAAATTATGCCGGAAGACAGACCGGGTGATTTTAATCAGGCTTTGATGGAGCTGGGAGCAGTGATCTGTATACCCAACGGGCAGGCAAAATGTTTGGTATGTCCTGTTTCCGGCAAGTGTCTTGCCAACAGAAATCATACGGTGGAAGAAATTCCGGTAAAAGCTCCGAAAAAACCGAGAGTGGTAGAAGAGAGGACTGTTTTTGTAATTCAGGACGGCGCGGCTACTGCGATTTTAAAAAGACCGGATAAGGGGCTTCTTGCAGGTCTTTATGAGCTTCCGAACACACTGGGATATATGGAACAGGAAGAAGCTGTTTCCTATGTAAAAAACATGGGGCTGGAACCTCTTTATATTAAGCCCCTTCCGTCTGCAAAACATATTTTTTCCCATATAGAATGGAGAATGAAGGCGTACCGTGTGCGGGTGTCTTCTCTTGAAAACAGGGAAAAAGATGGGATTCTCTTTGTGGAAAAAAGGCAAAAGGAGAAAAATTATGCCATACCATCGGCGTTTGGCGCGTATGTAAAATACATGAAGGAGGATAAAGCATGAAACTTTTAAGCGTGGCAATTCCATGCTATAATTCAGAGGCATACATGGAAAAATGTATAGATTCTCTTCTCGTTGGAGGGGAAGAGGTGGAAATTCTTATTGTAGATGACGGTTCTACTGACAAAACAGCGGAGATTGCAGATGCCTATGCAGAAAAATATCCGACTATTGTCCGTGCGATTCATCAGGAAAACGGAGGACATGGAGAAGCAGTAAACGCAGGGATAAGAAACGCTCAGGGGCTTTATTTTAAAGTTGTGGACAGCGATGACTGGGTAAATAAAGAGGCATATGAAAAAATCTTAAAAACGCTGGAGGAACTTCTTCGCGGACCAAAGACTGTGGATCTTTTTATCAGTAATTTCGTTTATGAAAAACAGGGGGTAACAAGAAAAAAAGTAATGCAGTACCGCCATTGCTTTCCTCAGGGAGAGGTTTTCGGCTGGAGCGACATCGGACATATGCAGAAGGGAAAATACCTTCTCATGCACTCCATGATCTACAGAACGCAGCTTCTGCAGCAGTGCGGCCTCGAACTTCCGAAGCACACGTTTTACGTAGATAATCTTTTTGCATATGAACCGCTTCCATATGTAAAAAATATGTATTATCTTGATGTAAACTTTTACAGATATTTTATAGGAAGAGACGACCAGTCTGTAAATGAAAAGGTAATGATCAAGAGGATCGATCAACAGATCCGTGTAAATAAGATGATGGTTGATGTGTATAACAGAGGGAATTTTACGAATAAACGCCTTCGCGCATATATGTTCAGCTATCTTGATATTATCACGACAGTTTCTTCTATCATGCTTATAAGAGCGGAGACGGAAGAGGCTTTACAGAAGAAAAAAGAGCTTCTGGAATATATTAAATCGGAAAACCGCGTGCTTTACAGAAAGTTAAGACACAGCCTGTTTGGAAGAGTTATGAATCTTCCGGGAAAGGGCGGACGGAAAATGTCTGTGGCAGCTTATAAGATCAGTCAGAAATTTTATGGATTTAATTAAGAAGATAAAAATACCGGGAATCCTGTTTGGGAAACCCGGTATTTTTATCGTTTTTTATCAATATTTCTGTTCTCTGTCAGCTTTTGCCTGTGCAAAGAAGGTGCGCATGGATTTCTCCGTGTTTTTTTCCGGATAGAAAACAAGGTATCCGAAGAGAGCAAGAGTAGCGCCCATACATACATCGATCACAGAATGCTGTTTCAGGAACATGGTTGACATGATGATCAATATGGTAAGTATAAGCGAACCATATCGAATGCCGCGGTGTTCTCTGAGGGCTTCACAGTTTGTCAGAGACATATGAATGGCAAGGGAATTAAATACATGAATGCTGGGAAGGATATTTGTTGGAGTATCTGTAGCGTAAAGCATTCGTACAGCATCTGCAAAAACATTGTCCCTTGGAAATTCTGTGGGACGAAGATGCTGAATATTGGGATACAGATAAGATACAATAAGGAAGATTGTCATTCCCATCATCAGGTTAAATATAAGCTGATAGTATTCATGCTTGTTCTTGTTGAAAAAGATAAAGTAAACTACTGCAAATATCATATAAGGAAACCATAACAGGTATGGAACGATGAAAAATTCACAGAAAGGAATCATATCGTCAAATACAGTATGGACCACATTATATGCCGGTACAGTTCTGGTCTCCAGATAGGAGAAGCACGTTAAGTAAACAAGGCAGTAAATAAGAATGATCAGTCCGTGTTTATATTTTTTGAAAAATTCAGTCAAGATACTTCCTCCTTTATTAAAGCGGCAGGCAAAATGCTTTAAAAGGTATTCACTTTGTTATTAGTTTATCATATCATTCCTGCTTTCTTTTTACAAATAATTTTTTGTAAATAATCATGAAAAAAGTGTGAAGTCACAATGGACAGGGTGGATTTTACAGAAATTTTACAGAATCTTTCCCCTGAATTTAATGTGGCTGTTTTATACTGGGGCTAATAAAACGGCTTCGCGCTGCGGAGCATGGGAGGACTGAAGATGATTTACCTGGTAGAAGATGATGAAAGTATACGGGAGCTTGTAGTTTATACATTAAAGAGTCAGGGATTTGAGGCGAAAGGTTTTGAGAAACCTTCTTTTTTCTGGAAGGCAATGGAAAAAGAAAAACCGGATCTTGTTTTGCTTGATATTATGCTTCCTGAGGAAGATGGGATTTCCATATTAAAAAAGCTGAGAATCCGTCCGGATACAAGAAAGCTTCCTGTGATCATGCTGACGGCAAGAGGCAGCGAGTATGATACGGTGATCGGTCTTGACAGCGGTGCAGACGATTATATCACAAAGCCGTTTCGCATGATGGAGCTGATTTCCAGAATCCGCGCTCTTTTAAGAAGAATTGAAGATACCGGTTCCAAAGAATATAAGATAGAAAATCTTTTTGTATCGACAGGACGCCATGAGGTCCTTGTTGATAAAGAGCCGGTAAGCCTTACTTTAAAAGAATATGAAATGCTCTGTCTCCTTTTGAAAAACAGCGGCACTGTACTTTCCAGGACGCAGCTTTTAAATCAGATATGGGGATATGAATTTGACGGGGAAAGCCGGACGGTGGACGTACATATCCGTACTTTAAGACAGAAGCTTGGAGCAGCGGGAAATCTTGTGGAGACAGTGAGAGGCGTCGGATATAAAATCGGAGGGAAGGCTGTTTAAGGGATAACAAATTCATAGTGTTGATTGCGTTTGTAAGGTCTGCTATAATTTTTATGGAGGTTATATATGTATGGAACTTCGTGTATTAAATTATTTTTTGGCGATCGCAAGAGAAGAAAATTTTACAAAAGCCGCACAGCAGCTTCACATTACGCAGCCGACCTTATCAAGACAAATTGCCCGTCTTGAAGAAGAACTTGGTGTGGAATTGTTTATCCGAAGCAATCACAATATCATTTTAACAGAGGACGGAATGATATTAAAACGCAGGGCGCAGGAAATGCTGGCTTTGGCAGATAAAACAAAGCGGGATTTTCTGCATAAAGATGAAAAGCTGGAGGGCGTTATCTCGATCGGAAGCGGTGAATTTTTATCTACCCGCTGTCTGACAGATTGTATCGCCCGGTTTCGCAAAAAGCACACGCTTGTACGATATGAGTTTTACAGCGGAAATGCCGGAAATATCCGTGAGCAAATTGAAAGGGGACTTTTGGACATAGGCTTGATGTCAGAACCTATTGACATACGAAAATATGAATTTATCAGTATGCCCGTAAAAGAAGAATGGGGAGCTTTTGTGAGGGAGGATTCTCCGCTTATTGATAAAGATTTTATTGAGCCGCAGGATTTAATTGGCATTCCTCTTATTCTTCCTTTGGGAGATTTTGCAGAAAGCTGTATCGGAAAATGGTTTGGAGAATTTATTTCACAGATTGATGTCATTGCCAAAGGGAATCTGTTATACAATGAGGCAATGATGGCTCAAAGCAATATCGGTGCGGTAATCGGTATCCGTTTAAATTCAGAATATGATCAGCTGCGGTTTATACCGTTAAATCCAGCTCTTAAAATTGATACTGCGCTGGCATGGAAAAAGGAACAGATTTTTTCTGTTGCTGCAATGGCATTTATCGATTTTTCCAAGAAATACTTAAAAGGCATTTCTGATGATAGATTATAAGTATTAGACATTAAATATATACAAAACTATAATAAAGGTGTTCCAAAACGGAGTGCCTTTATTTTTTATTCAACAGGAGAGGAATTGAAAATGACAATACAAGGTGTTACAAAATCCGCAGCCGAGTGTTTGGCAAAGGCGGCGGGTGCAGATTTGTTTGAAATCAAGCCTAAAATCCCATACACCCGTGCGGATCTTGACTGGACGAACAAAAACAGTCGCAGCAGCACAGAGATGAGTAATCCAGACTCCCGTCCCAAAATCGCGGAAAAGATAGTTAATATGGAGGACTACGATACTGTGTTTATCGGTTTCCCGATTTGGTGGTATGTTGCGCCTGCTATTATCAATACCTTTTTAGAGAGCTACGATTTTTCCGGGAAGACGATTGTCCCTTTTGCTACCAGCGGCGGGAGCGGAATGGGCAAAACCGTCGAAGTTTTGAAATCTCTGTGCCCTGGCGCGCATTGGGAAAAAGGTAAAATGATGAACCGTATTTCAGAAGAAGAACTGAAGGAGTGGCTATCTTTTGATGTATGATGCAATTCATTTTAAGGGCATTTAGTATAAGGAGAAAAAATATGAAATATACAAAATTAGGAAATTCAGACCTTAATATATCCCGTATTTGCATGGGCTGTATGGGATTCGGTCAGGCGGGAAACGGGCAGCATAGCTGGACGGTTGATGAAGCACAGTCCCGTGAGATCATAAAAAAAGGGTTGGAGTTCGGTGTAAATTTTTTTGATACGGCGATCGCCTATCAAAGCGGCACGAGCGAACAGTATCTGGGCAGAGCAATCCGGGATTTTGCAAGGCGGAATGATGTGGTCATTGCTACAAAATTTCTGCCCCGTACAAACGAGGAGATAGAAGCAGGAATTACAGGTCAGCAACACATTGAAAGAATGCTGGATAAAAGCCTTCAAAACCTCGGTATGGATTATGTGGATCTATATATCTGTCATATGTGGGATTATGCCACACCCCTTTACGATATTATGGAGGGGCTTAATAACGCCGTCAAATCGGGGAAAGCCAGATATATCGGTATTTCCAACTGCTTCGCCTATCAGCTCGCAGAGGCGAACGCACTTGCTGAAAAAGAGGGATTTGCAAAATTTGTATCGGTGCAGGGACACTATAACCTGATTTTCCGTGAAGAAGAACGGGAGATGATGTGAAGCTTTGCGGGGAAAAAAATATAGCCATGACGCCGTACAGCGTTCTTGCAGGCGGCAGGCTTTCCAAACGCCCCGGTGAAACCTCAAAGCGTCTGCAGGAAGACAGTTACGCACATCTGAAATATGATGCTACTGCAAAGCAGGACAGCATCATCATTGATCGTGTAATGCAGCTTGCTGATAAGTACGGCGTGTCTATGACTGAAATTTCTCTTGCGTGGCTGCTTACAAAAGTTGCTGCTCCTGTTGTTGGAGCAACGAAGCTTCGCCATATAGAGGGAGCTGCAAAAGCTGTGGAGCTTACTTTGCATGATGATGAACTTGCTTTTCTGGAAGAACCTTATGTTCCTCACAATTTGGTGGGGGTTATGGCGCAGAACACATCTGCCGACGCAAAGAAAAAACATATCTGGTCCACAGGCAATCTAAAAATCTGAAAGGAGCGATGAAATATGGATCTGCATATCACCGATCCGGAATTTACAGAACGGTTTGAGTATTTTGCTTTTACCGAAGTTATACAAAAAGAGATAGATGCAAGGACACGCTATTTGGCAGTTTTAGCAGCGCTGATCGGCTGCGGCGGCATAGATGCCTACAGGGAAATGCTGCCGAAAGCACTGGAAAATGGGATTACTCCGGTAACAGTAAAAGAAATCGTTTATCAGGCAGCCGATTATCTGGGATATGGAAGAATGCTGCCGTTTCTGAATTGTACCAACGAAGTTTTTTCAGAAAAGAAGATTGCGCTGCCACTTGAGGGACAGGCTGCAACTACCTTTGAAAACAGACTTGAAAAAGGAATCGAGGTACAAGCTGAAATTTTCGGTGAGCATATGAAAGAGGCATGGAAAAAAGGACAGATCAACCGCCTGCTCGCAGCAAACTGCTTTGGCGATTACTACACTCGAAAGGGACTTTCCCTCTCAGAGCGTGAACTGATCACCTTTTGCTTCCTTATGGCTCAAGGGGGCTGCGAACCGCAGCTTATTGCCCATGCCAAAGGAAATTTTCATATGGGTAACGACAAGGATTTCCTGAATTGTGTTATTTTACAGTGCTTGCCCTATATTGGGTATCCACGAAGCTTAAACGCTATTGCCTGCATTCACAAGGCAGCAGATGAATGAAAACAAAAGCAGAGAGCTGACTACCATTAAAAGGGGTTGGCTCTCTGTTTCCGTTTATATCTCGTCTGTCAGCGCTAATGATAAGTTATTGTGAATACTTCCTTATCAGCGTAAAACGGCGTTTTGACAGTATTTTTTTATTGCTGGATATGGAAGTAAAATGGTATAATCAGAATAAACGGAAAAGAGAGTGGGGAGGGAGCCGTATGGATATTGTAATTGCAGTAGTCTCAACGATAGTTTTTGGCATTTTTTCAAAAGCACTTGTAAATATCCCCTACATGACATGGGGGATTTTTGACTGGACATTTGCTGTCACGTTTATTTTATGGCTGCTTTATATGGCGTCTCTCTACGTTGCTGCAAAAATCCAGGATAGCAACGGAGAAAGAAACTGGAAAATCATATTAAAATCACTGATTTTTGGAACTGCAGCAGCGCTTGTGAAAATGGGAATCGATGCAGCGGTACAAAAAATAGCGGCAAACCAGGATAATATGATATATGCGGCAGCGATTATGGAATTGGAGATCCTGCTCTTTGGAAGCGCAGCTATGTTGTTTTTGTATTTCTTTGCTGCGAAGAAAAATTTACTGCATGGAAGCCATCGTTAAATGTGTATGCAGCAGTCGGCGGCAGCATTCTTGCCGTGTACATGGCAGTTATTTATTATTATCTTTTTAAGATAAAATGGGCAATGGAACGATTCAGCGGGGCAGTTCAGGAAGTTGGAACAGAGCAGGCAAAATGGAATCTGTCAGTAAAATTTGCCAGGGAATCGGCTGTGATGGGAATGCTGGTGTATGTGGCATTTTTTATAACCCTGTGGCTTGGGCTGAGGAAATGGTCAGAAGAAATTGAAAAACATAATAAAACATACAAACGAGGAGACACAATATGAAATCATTAGTAATAGCAGAAAAACCTTCCGTGGGAAGAGATATAGCAAGGGTTCTTCACTGTAACCAGAAAGGTAACGGAAGCCTGGAGGGAAAGGATTATGTAGTGACCTGGGCGCTTGGACATCTTGTGACGCTTGCAGACCCGGAGGAATATGATAAAAAATACATAAAATGGGATATGGGAACTCTGCCCATGATGCCGGAGAAAACAAAGCTTGTAGTCATTAAGCAGACAGGAAAGCAGTATAATGCAGTGAAAACGCAGCTTTTCCGAAAAGATATAAAAGACGTAATTATTGCGACAGACGCAGGGCGTGAGGGAGAACTGGTTGCCAGATGGATTCTGGAAAAATCCGGCTGCAGAAAACCAATTAAGAGACTGTGGATTTCTTCAGTGACAGATAAGGCGATCAAAGAGGGATTTTCCAGTCTGAAAGACGGAAGAGCCTATGATAATCTCTACAGAGCGGCAGAAGCGAGAGCGGAGGCAGACTGGCTTGTTGGCATGAACGGAACAAGAGCTCTTACCTGTAAGTATAATGCCCAGCTTTCCTGCGGACGTGTGCAGACGCCAACGCTTGCCATCATTGAAAAGAGAGAAGAAGAAATCCGCAACTTTAAGCCAAAAGAATATTACGGCGTTACCCTGACAGCAGAAAATGTGCAGTGGACGTGGAGAGAAGAAAAGAGCAAAAGCTTTTCCACCTTTAAGAAAGAGAAAGCGGAGGAAGTTCTGGAGGCCGTGACAGGAGAGGGACTTCACATTACTTCTGTGGAGACAAAGGCAAAAAAATCATATAGTCCCGGACTTTATGATCTCACCACGCTTCAGAGAGAGGCGAATCAGAAATTTGGTTTTTCTGCGAAAGAGACGTTAAATATTATGCAGCGTCTTTATGAAAATCACAAAGTGCTTACTTATCCGAGAACAGATTCCCGATATATTGGAAAAGACGTAGTGCCGACCATTAAGGAGAGACTTCGTGCCTGTGGAACAGGACCCTATAAAAAATTGGCAGGTATTCTTGTAAATAAGCCGGTACAGGTAAATGGAAGCTTTGTGGACGATAAAAGAGTAAGCGATCACCATGCGATCATTCCCACAGAGCAGTTTGTTCAGCTTGATCATATGACAAATGAAGAGCGGAAAATTTACGATATGGTTGTGAGGCGTTTTTTAAGCGTGCTGTATCCGCCCTGCGTTTACGAGGAAGTGACAATGGAGGCAGAGGCAGCGGGACATACGTTTACTGCAAAGGGAAAGCTTGTGAAGGAAGCCGGCTGGAAGGCAGCTTACGAAAATGATTTTGAGGAGCAGGAAGAAAAGGACGGAAGCTTAAAAGATCAGAAGCTTCCGGAGCTTAAAAAGGGACAGTGCCTGAAAATCGAAAAAGCCCTGATCCACACAGGAAAGACAAAGCCGCCTGCAAGATTTACAGAAGCCACTCTTCTTGGGGCAATGGAAAATCCGGTGAAATATATGGAAAGCAGAAAGGTAGAGGACGTCCGCACTCTGGGAGAGACAGGAGGACTTGGAACAGTTGCCACAAGAGCGGACATCATAGAAAAGCTCTTTAACAGCTTTCTTATGGAAAAGAAGGGGCAGGAAATTTATCTTACCTCAAAGGCAAAGCAGCTTCTTTCCCTTGTCCCAGAAGATTTGAGAAAGCCGGAGCTTACAGCCGACTGGGAGAGAAAGCTTTCGGATATTTCAAAGGGAAAGATGAAAAAAGCGGATTTTATCCGGGAAATTAAGGATTATACATGTGAAATCGTGGAGGAAATAAAAGGCGGGGAGAAAACCTTCCGTCATGACAATCTCACAAATAAAATCTGTCCGCAGTGCGGAAAACGCCTTCTTGTAGTAAATGGAAAAAACAGCAAGATGCTTGTATGTCAGGACAGGGAGTGCGGATACAGGGAGACGATTTCCAGGACAACGAACGCCCGCTGTCCGAAATGCCACAAGCGTATGGAAATGTATGTAAAGGGAAAAGAAGAAACCTTTGTGTGCGCCTGCGGATATAAAGAGAAGCTGTCTGCTTTTCAGGCGAGAAGGGAAAAAGAAGGTGCAGGAGTAAATAAGCGAGATGTACAGAAATATCTGCGTCAGCAGCAAAAAGAAGCAAATGAACCGGTAAACAATGCCTTTGCCCAGGCTCTGGCAGGAATCAAACTGGATTAAACAGAAGGGAAGGAAAAAATATGCGCCGCAATGTTTCACTGGAAGAAATTTCCGATGGAAAATTATACGGATCAAACGATATGGTAAAAGCAGACTGTCAGGATTGTAAGGGCTGCTGTGACTGCTGTACGGGAATGGGGGATTCCGTAATCCTGGATCCTCTTGACGTACACAGGATTTCTGTAAATCTGGGGAAAGCGCCCCGGGAACTTATAGAAAAAGAACTGGTACTTGGAGTTTCAGACGGAAATATCCTGCCTCACCTTTCTATGGAAGGAAAAGAGGAGAGATGCGTATTTTTAAATCAGGAGGGAAGATGTTCCATACACAGCTTCCGCCCCGGATTCTGCCGTCTGTTTCCTCTCGGAAGATATTATGAAGACGGAAGTTTTCAGTATATTCTCCAGATCCATGAGTGCAAAAAGCAGAACAGAAGCAAAATAAAAGTGAAAAAATGGATTGATACGCCGGATCTGAAGAAGTATGAGAGATTTGTGGCAGACTGGCATTACTTTCTTCTTGACGTGCAGGAGGTTCTTTATAATACAGAGGACAGCACACTTATTAAAAATTTGAATATGTATGTGGTAAGCCGTTTTTATCTGACGCCCTATAATGAAGAAAGAGATTTTTATGAACAGTTTTATGAAAGACTGAAAGAGGGAAAAGAACTTCTTGCTCTTCGCTGATTATAAAGACAGGAACTGTCATTTTGACAAAGAGAGAGAAAAATAAAAAATAAAAATGGCGAAAAATAGAAAAATAATTGCATAATTTGAAAAATAATTGTATAATATAGACAAAACAATCCGAGTCTTTTCAGAGGGAAAAGACCGATGGGTATTGTCCTGTGAATCAATGCCTCCCGTGTTTGGAAAGGATTGGAATTTAACGTCCAGACTTTGTTTTCAGAAAGGAGGCTCTTATTATGCAGAATGCGTATAATGGCAAAATTGCAAGGATCAATCTTACAACCGGCGAAATTAAAACAGAAGCTCTTGATATGGAGCTGGCGGAGAAATTTATCGGAGGCAGGGGACTTGGCACAAAAATGCTTTATGATGAAGGCATTGCTAAGGTAGAACCTTTATCTCCGGAGAATAAGCTCATCTATATTACCGGACCTATGACAGGAACAAAATCCCCAACTGCAGGAAGATATATGGTAGTGACAAAATCTCCTCTTACGGGAATGATCGCCTGTTCCAATTCCGGCGGAAAATGGGGAGGAAAACTGAAATATGCAGGCTGGGACGCAGTTATCGTAGAAGGAAAAGCAGAGAAGCCTTCCTATATTAATATAGAGGACGATAAAATCGAGATTTTAGATGCGGCTTCCTATACTGGCATGATGAGCGAGAAGATTGACGAAGAATTGAAAAAAGTACACCCGGATTGTTCTGTTTTAAATATCGGACCTGCCGGAGAACATCTCTCTCTTCTGGCAGCGATTATGAATGATAAAGACCGTGCGGCAGGAAGAAGCGGCGTTGGCGCAGTAATGGGATCTAAGAACTTAAAGGCGATTACAGTTACGGCAACAAGAAAAGTGATTCCGGCAGCAGATGAGGAGGCTTTAAAGGAAGCGACAAAAGAGTGCAACCGCAAGATCAAAGAAAACGGCGTAACAGGAGGAGGACTTCCTACATATGGAACGGCGGTCCTCGTAAATATCATCAATAATACAGGTTCTTTCCCAACAAGAAACTGGCAGGAGTCTTATTATGAACCGGCAGACGATACTTCCGGCGAAACATTAAGAGAAAAATATCTTGTAAAAAATGCAGCCTGCCACAGATGTCCGATCGGCTGCGG
>OCAM01000967.1_pt1 | contig 19239 bp, 19 predicted proteins | sample 1538281 | NCBI WGS metagenome assembly OCAM01 (sample SAMEA2580273, study PRJEB22360) | human gut metagenome | biome: human gut; feature: human-associated habitat; material: faeces | place: Denmark | collected 2008/2010 | reverse complement strand
CAAGTTATCCACAAAATGTGGATAATATTACGTAAACCGAATACGTTATACACATTTTGGTATATGCAGGATTTTTTCTCTGTTTTCCCGTAAAAATTAACAAATTCTCTTGACGAAACAGGCATTTATGAATATAATTGAAATGATGTTCTAGTATGATAATTTAATTATGGATAATAGATAAAGGAGGTGCTTTACCTATGAAAATGACATTTCAGCCGAAAAAAAGATCAAGAGCGAAAGTTCACGGTTTCAGAGCTCGCATGAGCACAAAGGGTGGACGTAAAGTATTAGCTGCAAGAAGATTAAAAGGAAGAAAGCAATTATCAGCATAAGACCGCATTTATGTGGTCTTTTCTTCTCTTTTCAAAGAAAAAGAAAACTGTTTGAGACAGAAGGAGGATTCGATGAAAAAATCAGAGTCCTTGAAGAAAAATAAAGATTTTCAAATTGTATATCAGAAAGGAACATCGCAGGCAAATCGGTATCTGGTGATGTACGTACTGAAAAATCAGTGCATGAAGAATCGTCTGGGAATATCAGTAAGCAAAAAAGTAGGGAACAGTGTGGTACGCCACAGGATCACCAGATTGATAAGAGAAAGCTATCGCTTAAATGAAGAAGAATTTAAAAATGGTTTGGATATTGTAGTGATTGCAAGACCATCTGCAAAGGACAGAAGCTTTCAGGAGATAGAAAGCGCACTTTTGCACGTATGGAAAAGGCATCATATAACAGGTGAAGACAATGATTAAAAAATTTCTGATTAAAGCAATTAAACTCTATCAAAAGTATTTATCACCGATGAAGAGAACAAAATGTCCGTATATTCCCACATGTTCTCAGTATGGATTAGAAGCAATTCAAAAATATGGCGCAATAAAGGGCAGCCTTCTTGCAGTATGGAGAATTTTAAGATGTAATCCGTTTTCTCACGGAGGGTATGACCCTGTGCCATAAAAGAGTAGGAAGTCAGACAACTTTCAGATTCTAGGAGGAAGTAAAATTGGAGATGATGATTTTAGCTACAAAGAGTGGCACTCCGATTATCGGCCAGGTCGCATCTGTAATGGGATGGATTATGGACGGTATTTACAAAATGCTGGACGGTTTATTTGGCGTTCAGAACCTTGGTATTTGTATCATTATTTTCAGTATCATCATTTATGCGCTGATGACTCCTCTGCAGATTAAGCAGCAGAAATTCTCAAAACTCAGTGCATTTATGCAGCCTGAACTTCAGAAGGTACAGAAGAAATATCAGGGGAAACGCGATCAGGTTTCCATGCAGAAAATGAATGAAGAAACACAGGCAATTTATCAGAAATACGGTGTTTCTCCAACAGGTAGCTGTGTGCAGCTTGCAATTCAGTTTCCTATATTGATGGCGTTGTGGCAGGTTATTTATAAAATTCCTGCATACGTTGGAAGCGTCAAGGATATTTTTACAGAAGCTGTTTCTCATATTACAGCAGTAGATGGATATACACAGCTTGTTCAGAATTTTATCACAGATAATAAAATAACAAGAGTTCAGCTTATTATGGACGGAAGTCAGGCAACAAGCAACTCTATTATTGACTTTTTATATGCTTTATCTCCTTCACAGTGGGAGAAGCTTGCAACAGTAGACCAGTTTTCCGGTTTTTCCGGAATAATTGATACAACAGCTCATGAAATTTCAAAAATGCAGAATTTCTTCGGGCTGAATATTGCAGACCAGCCAATGACTTATATTAAGGCTGCTTTTACAGGCGGTGCAATTATTCTTGCGATCGCAGCTCTTATGATTCCAATTCTTTCATGGGTAACGCAGATGCTGAATATTAAGCTTATGCCGCAGGCAGCACAGCAGGACGGCGAGCAGAATGCAATGATGAACTCCATGAAGATGATGAATACGATCATGCCGCTTATGTCTGCGATTTTCTGTTTTACATTCCCGGTAGGTCTTGGTATTTACTGGATTTCCAGTGCGGTGGTGCGAAGTATACAGCAGCTTTTGATCAACCGTCATATGGATCGAATGAATATTGATGACCTGATCAATGAAAATATGAAAAAGATGGAGAAGAAGAGGGAAAAAGCAGGACTTCCTCCTCAGAAGATCACAAATCAGGCTCATCAGAATGTGAAAAATATAAATAATGCAAAGGCTCAGAAGGGTGCAGAAGTAAATAATGCAACTGAAAGAGCAAGAAAAGTTGAACAATCTTACCAGAATGCAGCGAAAGCAAAACCCGGAAGTATAACAGCCAAAGCAAATATGGTCAGAGATTTCGATGAACGAAACAAGAAGAAGTAATTAGAAACGGAGGGGTTTCAGATGGAGGATTATATTCAGTTTTCAGCAAAAACAAAAAATGATGCCATTACAAAAGCGTGTATTGAGCTTGGAACATCAAGCGACCAGCTTGAAATTCAGGTGGTCAGCGAAGGAAGTTCCGGATTTTTCGGAATCGGAAGCAAACCTGCCGTAATTAAAGCGCGCAGAAAAGAAACGGTTTCCGAAGAAGAAGAAGAGATAAAAGATATTATTGGTTCTGTAAAACTGGATTCCTTTAAAACGGAGAAAAAGAAAAAAGAAAATTCCTTTGAAAAACCTGCAGAAAAGATGGTTTCTGAAAAAACATCAAAGGAAAACACATCTGCCAGATACGACAGAAGTGAAAAATCTGCCAGAAATGAAAGGTTCGAGAAAAACGACAGATTTGAAAGACCGGCGAAAGAAAGATATACAAAGGAAAAACAGGAAAGACCTGTAAGAGAAAAAACGGTAAGAGCGGCAAAACCTGTACCTGTTCTCACAGATCCTGAGGAAATCAGAGAAGCAGAAGAGAGAGCAAAAGTATTCCTTCGCGATGTATTCGCCTCCATGAAGCTTGGAGAAGTAGAGATTACTGCTGTTTATAATAAAAACGACGGAAGTCTTGATGTAAACTTTGAAGGGGAAGATATGGGAATCCTCATTGGAAAAAGAGGCCAGACACTTGATTCTCTTCAGTATCTCACAAGCCTTGTTGTAAATAAAGGCAAGGAAAACTATATCCGTGTAAAACTGGATACAGAGGATTACAGAAGACGCCGTAAGGAAACACTGGAAAACCTTGCAAGGGGAATCGCTTACAAGGTAAAGAAAACAAGAAGACCTGTTGTTCTTGAACCGATGAATCCTTATGAGAGAAGAATTATCCACTCTGCACTGCAGGGAAATAAATTCGTAGAGACAGTCAGTGAGGGCGAAGAACCTTACCGTCATGTAGTTGTAAAATTAAAGAGAAATTAAGACAGAGAATGTTATTCCTGGTGAAAGCATGAATAACACGCAATACTTTGCGTGGCTTTTCCGGGAATAACATTTCTTTTTTATAATGGAGGAAGATTATGGAGACAACCATTGCTGCAATATCCACAGCCATGAGCGAGTCGGGAATCGGGATCATAAGAGTCAGCGGACCGGAAGCGTTGGATATAGTAAGTCGCATATACCGTTCAAAGGGCGGAAAAAAAGATATAAATAAAGTTCCCACACATACCATCCATTATGGATATATATATGATGGGGAGGAATTAATTGATGAGGTTCTTGTGATGGTAATGAGAGCGCCGAGAACCTTTACAGGAGAGGATACGGTAGAAATAGACTGTCACGGCGGCGTGTACGCCATGAGACGTGTTCTGGAAACGGTTCTGAAAAACGGAGCAAAAACAGCTTCTCCCGGAGAATTTACAAAGCGGGCATTTTTAAATGGCAGGATGGATCTTTCTCAGGCGGAAGCAGTAATGGATGTCATTCAGGCAAAAAATGAGTATGCCCTCAAAAGTTCTATGGAGCAGTTAAGGGGTTCTGTACAGAAGGCGATTAGAGAGATAAGAAAAGACCTGATTTATCACATTGCATATATAGAATCAGCCCTTGATGATCCGGAGCATATCAGTCTCGACGGATATTCACAGGAGCTTCTTGAAATTGTGGAAAAAGCACAGGAAGAAATTGCGCATCTGTTGAAAACTGCCTCAGATGGAAAAATGATTAAAGAAGGAATCCGGACAGTCATACTGGGAAAACCAAATGCAGGAAAGTCCTCTCTTTTAAATGTTCTTGTAGGAGAAAACAGAGCGATTGTTACAGACATAGAAGGAACAACAAGAGATATACTGGAAGAATATATTAATCTTCATGGAATTTCCCTTCGAATGATCGATACGGCAGGAATCCGTGAGACAGAAGATATAGTGGAAAAAATCGGCGTAAACCGTGCCAGAGATATGGCGAAAGAGGCAGATCTGATTCTTTACGTTGTGGACAGTTCCCGTCCTCTTGATGAAAACGATGAAGAAATCATATCCATGCTTGACAGCAGGAAGGCGATTGTTTTATATAATAAGACAGACCTTGAACCGAAAGTGGATATGAAAGCGTTAAAGGAAAGGGTGAACCGTCCGGTTATTTCTGTTTCAGCAAAAGAGGAGACAGGAATCCGTGAGCTGGAAAAAGAGATTAAAAATATGTTCTTCAGCGGGGAGATTTCCTTTAACGATGAGGTTTATATTACAAACGCCCGCCACAAAGAGGCTCTTATGGAGGCGGCAGAGAGTCTGCGTCTTGTAAAAAACAGCATAGAAATGGATATGCCGGAGGATTTCTTTTCCATAGACCTTATGAACGCCTATGAAAGTCTTGGCCGCATTATAGGAGAATCTGTGGGGGAAGACCTTGTAAATGAGATTTTCAGTAAATTCTGTATGGGAAAATAAGAGAGGAAAAACAGATGAAGACAGTAACAGAAAATTATGATGTTGTGGTAGTGGGAGCAGGACATTCAGGCTGTGAGGCTGCACTTGCGTCTGCGCGTCTGGGACTTTCCACCATCATGTTTACGGTAAGCGTAAACAGCATAGCCCTGATGCCATGTAATCCAAACATTGGAGGAAGTTCCAAAGGCCATCTCGTAAAAGAGGTTGATGCTCTTGGAGGAGAGATGGGAAAAAATATAGACAAAACCTTTATTCAGTCAAAGATGTTAAACCGTTCCAAAGGACCGGCAGTGCATTCTCTCCGAGCGCAGGCAGACAAACAGGCATACAGCAACGAGATGAGAAAAACTCTGGAAAATACAGAAAACCTTACGATCCGTCAGGGAGAGGTGACGAAGCTTCTTGTAGAAGAAGGGAAAATCACAGGGGTTCTGACGTATTCCGGCGCTGTTTATCACTGTAAGGCAGTGATCCTCTGTACAGGAACGTACTTAAAGGCAAGATGCATTTACGGCGATGTGAGCAATGCAACAGGACCGGACGGACTCCAGGCTGCAAATTATCTCACAGACAGCTTAAAGGAACTTGGAATTGAAATGTTCCGGTTTAAGACAGGAACGCCTGCCAGAATTGCAGGAAACAGTATTGATTACAGCAAGATGGAGGAGCAGTTCGGAGACGAGAGAGTAGTTCCGTTTTCTTTTTCCACAAATCCGGAGGATGTGCAGATTGAGCAGAAATCCTGCTGGCTTACTTATACAAATGAGAAAACACATGAGATTATAAGGGCAAATCTTGACCGCTCTCCTTTATATTCCGGAGCGATCGAGGGTACAGGTCCCAGATACTGCCCGTCCATTGAAGATAAAGTTGTGCGCTTTGCAGACAAAAACCGCCATCAGGTATTTATTGAACCGGAAGGCATGTATACAAATGAAATGTATATTGGCGGTATGTCGAGTTCTCTTCCCGAGGATGTACAGTATGAGATGTACCGATCGGTACCGGGGCTTGAAAATGCCAGAATTGTAAGAAATGCCTATGCGATTGAATATGACTGCATTAATCCGAGACAGCTTTATCCTACCCTTGAGTTTAAGAACATAAAGGGACTGTTCAGCGCCGGACAGTTTAACGGAAGTTCAGGATATGAAGAGGCAGCAGCTCAGGGATTGATCGCGGGAATCAATGCGGCGATGGAAATAAAAGGACAGGAACAGCTGATCCTTGACCGTTCAGAAGCATATATCGGTGTTCTCATAGACGACCTTGTAACAAAGGAAAACCATGAGCCGTACAGAATGATGACAAGCCGTGCGGAGTACCGCCTTCTTTTAAGACAGGACAACGCAGATCTCCGTCTCCGGAAAAAAGGTTATCAGGCTGGTCTGATCGATGAGGAGACTTATCAGAGATCTGTGGAAAAGGAAAAACAGATACAGGAAGAAATCAACCGAATCGAGCACGTGAATATCGGCGCGTCCGAAAAGGTACAAAGCCTTCTGGAATCCTTTGGAAGCACACCGCTAAAATCAGGAACAACCCTTGCAGAGCTGATACGCCGTCCTGAGCTTTCTTATGAGGCAGTTGCCCCGATCGATGAAAACCGCCCGGAACTTTCCTGGGATGTGAAAGAGCAGGTAGATATTAATGTAAAGTATGACGGTTATATAAAAAGACAGCTCCGTCAGGTAGAACAGTTTAAAAAGCTGGAGGCAAAGAAAATCCCGACAGATATTGATTATGAAAAAGTAGGAAGCCTTCGTATTGAGGCGAGACAGAAGCTTGAGATGTACCGACCTGTATCCATTGGACAGGCTTCAAGGATTTCCGGTGTTTCACCGGCAGACATTTCTGTACTTCTTGTTTATATGGAACAGTATGGAAGAAGGAGGGAAGAAGTATGACGTATGATATGACCGTTCTGGAAAAGGGCTGTGAAAATCTGGGGATTTCTCTTGATGAGAAACAGAAGGAACAGTTTATTCAATTCTATGAGTATCTTGTAGAAAAAAATAAAGTTATGAATTTAACGGGTATCACAGAATTTCAGGAAGTTCTGGTAAAGCATTTTCTCGACAGTCTTGCCTGTGTGAAGGCAGTTGACCTTACAAAAGTAAAAAAAGTGATGGACATTGGAACAGGAGCCGGTTTTCCGGGTGTTCCTCTTAAAATCGCCTTTCCTCATCTGGAAGAATGTCTTCTTGATTCCCTGAAGAAAAGAGTGAATTTTCTTGAGGAAACCTTCGATCTGCTGGGCTTTGATAAAATAACAGCCATTCACGGAAGGGCGGAGGAATTTGCAAAAAATAAGGCGTACAGAGAGCAGTATGATATATGCGTCTCAAGAGCAGTATCAAACCTTGCCACACTTTCCGAGTACTGTCTTCCTTATGTAAAGAAGGGCGGAATGTTTATTTCCTATAAATCAGGAAAAGTACAGGAAGAGGCAGAAGGAGCAGAAAGAGCGATCGAACTTCTGGGAGGGAAAATAAAAGATATTTGTTATTTTATGCTTCCGGATTCAGAGATAGAGCGTTCTCTTGTTGTCATTGAAAAAGTAAAAAATACGCCGGGAAAATACCCGAGAAAAGCGGGAACACCGTTAAAGGAACCGCTTTAAGAGAGAGAAGGGCTTTTTAGTCCTTCTTTTTTCATGAAATAAACACAAAATCCTCACACTTTCATCGGATTTTCCTCACATTTTATCCATAAAATAGAAATTGTAGAGATAGCAGAACTCTGGATTCCCCATTCTCTGTTTCAGTCCGGAGGCTGTCTCTACAATTTTTTGTAAAACAGGAGGAGAGTAAATGATCGAAGTAACGAATCTGGTTAAAAGATACGGGGATCATACAGCAGTGGACCATCTTTCTTTTCAGATTGAAAAGGGAAAAATCTACGGTTTTCTCGGACCCAATGGAGCAGGAAAATCCACTACGATGAATATGATAACCGGATATATTGCCTCTACAGAGGGAAAGGTTGTCATTGACGGACACGATATTCTGGAAGAACCGGAAGAAGCAAAAAAATGTATCGGTTATCTGCCGGAACAGCCGCCGCTTTATTTTGATATGACAGTTCTGGAGTATATGAAATTTGCGGCAGATCTAAAGAAAATCCCAAGAAAAGAACGGGAATCCATGATTGAGGAAGTTATGGATATGGTAAAAATTACAGATATGAAAAACCGTCTTATAAAGAATCTGTCAAAGGGCTACAGACAGAGAGTAGGGCTGGCACAGGCGATCCTGGGGTATCCGGAAGTGATTATTCTTGATGAGCCTACGGTTGGTCTTGATCCGAAACAGATCATAGAGATTCGTTCACTGATCAAAGAGCTGAAGAAAAAACATACTGTTATTTTAAGTTCACATATACTGTCAGAGGTGAGCGCAGTATGCGATTATGTGCTGATCATTTCACACGGACGTCTTGTGGCAAGCGATACGCCTGATAATTTAAGCCGTCTTGCAGAGGGTTCCAATACTCTGAATATGCTTGTGAAAGGCGAGAAAGAACAGATAGAGACAGGAATGAAGTCTATAGATAAAGTAAAAGAAACAGAGATTGTATTTAACGAGGAGGAGGGCGCCTGGAATGTGAGTGTTTCCACAGAGGAGCAGGAAGATATACGTGAAGAAGTATTTCTGAAAATGTCAGAACTTCACTGCCCGATTCTTGAAATGAAATCGAAAAAGGTATCTCTGGAGGAAATTTTCCTGGAGCTTACAGAATCTGAAAAAAATGAGGAGACGAACCATGACAGCAGTTTATAAAAGAGAGTTAAAAAGTTATCTGACTTCTATGGTTGGATACTTGTTTATATTTTTTGTTCTGATCGTGACAGGAATTTATTTTTCTGCCTATCAGCTTGCAGCAGCTTATCCAAAGTTTGAATATACATTAAGCGCTCTGACCTTTATATTTTTAATCGGTGTTCCGATTTTGAGTATGAGAGTTCTGGCAGAAGAGCGGAAACAGAAGACAGATCAGCTTCTTCTCACAGCGCCTGTTTCTGTTGGCAGCATTGTAATGGGAAAATATCTGGCTCTTGTTACGGTGTATGCAATTCCTGTTTTGATCATGTGTGCATACCCTCTGATCATGTCAAAATTTGGAGCCGTTTCTTTTGCGTCTGCTTATACGGCAATTCTGGGATTTTTCCTTCTTGGCTGTGCAAACCTTGCAATCGGCGTATTTATGTCTGCTCTGACAGAAAGCCAGGTTGTAGCTGCAGTCCTTACTTTTGTATTGCTGTTTGCTTTTTATATGATGGGAGGAATTTCTTCTTTCTTTTCCCAGACGTCTGTATCTACCTGCGTTGCGTTTGGACTTCTGATCGTGGCGGCAGCCATTATTATTTATATCATGATAAAAAATATTTTTATCTCTGTGATAACAGGTATTGTGGGAGAAGCGGCGCTGGCAGTCATTTACTTTGTAAAACCGTCTGTATTTGAAGGCGGAATACAGAAAATACTTGAGGTCTTTGATTTGAGCGGGCATTTCAGCAATTTTACAAATTCCATGCTGGACGTAACAGGAATTGTATATTTTCTTTCTGTAATTGCCGTGTGCCTTTTTCTTACAGTACAGTCCATTCAGAAAAGACGTTGGAATTAGGAGGGGAGAGACGGAATGAGTTTCAGAAAAAAAGCAGAAAAAAATAATGAGCAAAACAAAGAAAAAAAGAACAGAAAATTCAATATAAAAAAGGTAGTGGGAACTGTAAGCAAAAAGCATATCAAAAATGGTTCTTACAGTATGATAATGACAGTTGTTTTTGTGGCAGCAGTTGTTGTTATCAATATGATCGTGAGAGAAATTCCTTCTAAATATACGCAGATTGATGTGAGTGATTCCGGTCTTTATTCCATTGGAGAGGAGACGAAGAAAGCATTAAAAGATCTGGATAAAGATGTTACGATTTATCAGATCGCACAGAGCGGATACGAAGATGAGAACATATCATCTCTTTTAAAAAGATATAAAGATGAATCCAAACATATTAAGGTAGAGGTGAAGGATCCGGTTGTAAATCCAAAATTCGTTTCTGATTATACAGACGAACAGGTTTCTGCAAACAGCCTTATTATCGAGTCAGGAGAAAGAAGCAAAGTAGTAAATTACAGCGATATGTATGAGAGCAGTCTGGACTATAATACCTACAGCTATCAGACAACAGGATTTGACGGAGAAGGTCAGATCACAAGCGCTATCGGATATGTGACATCGGAAAATCTTCCTGTTTTATATACTCTGGAAGGTCATGGGGAAAAATCGCTTTCTGCAGATTTAAAGGACAGCATTGAAAAAGCCAATATTGACGTGCAGGAACTGAATCTTCTCACAGAGGAAAGCGTGCCGGAAGATGCAGACTGCCTTATGATCATTTCCCCAACTACAGATATTTCTTCTGCTGAAAAAGATGCTGTTTTAAAATATCTGGAAAATGGTGGAAAAGCCATGATATTTTCCAATTATACAGAGACGGAATTGAAGAATTTTGATGCAATATTAGAAAATTATGGTGTAAAACGTGCAGAAGGTCTTGTTTTTGAGGGAGATGCACAGCATTATGCAATGCAGATGCCGTATTATCTTGTTCCTGATGTTAAAAGTACAGAGGCGTCATCTGAGGCGGCAGCTTCCGATTATTTAACGCTTGCACCGTTTGCACAGGGTATTCAGAAACTGGACGATGTGAGAGATACTGTAAATATAGAGAGTATCCTTACAACATCAGACAGCGCTTATTCAAAAACAAATATGAACAGCTCTCAGATTGAAAAAGAAGAAGGCGATGTAGATGGTCCATTTGATATTGGTGTAAGTATAACAGAAAGCCTTGCTGACGAAAAAGAAACGCAGCTTGTATATTATTCTACTGCCAATATTATAGACAGTCAGATCAATCAGATGGTTTCAGGCGGAAATCAGCAGCTTGTTACAGAGTCGCTGAAATGGCTGGTAGATACGGAAGAAAGCGCAAGTGTTTCCATTCCTTCTAAGAGCCTTCAGGTTGCATCGTTGTCGTTGACAGAATATGATACAAGCTTCTGGAAAATATGGGTAATTGGCATTATCCCAGGTGTTTTCCTGATACTTGGATTTGTGATTTGGTTTAAGAGGAGAAGAGCCTGATGAAGAAAAAAACAGTAAAAATGATTTTGGCTGTGGCTGCACTGGCTGTTTTATGTGGAACGTATGTGGGAGTGAGCACATACGTATCCAAACAGGAAGAAGCAGAAAACAGCAAAGAAGAAGAAAAACAGGTTTCTGTTACAGATACTTCCGCAGATGAAATAGAATCTGTACAGTTTTTAATTGATAAGCAGGAAATTACCTTCCAGAAAAAAGAGGATCAGTGGGTAAAGAGCGACGATAAAGCCTTTCCTGTGTCTCAGGATACCTTAAATAATGCCGTCGGTATGCTGGGAGATTTAAAAGCAGAAAGGGTTCTGAAAGATGTGGATGATCTGTCAGAATATGGATTGGATTCCCCTGTAAATACCATTGTTTTTACAACAAAAGACGGAGAGGAAACTTCCATAAAAATCGGTGCAGAAAACGAGTCTGTAAGTCAGTATTATGTGAAGAAAAATGAGGACGATAAAACAGTATATCTGGTAGCAAACGCATCGCTTACACCGTTTATGAACAGTCTTTATGATTATGCAGAAGCAGGAACTTTCCCGGAAATCAGTTCGGAAAACGTAAAAGAGATTCAGGTAGAAGGAGAAACTTCTTACAGTCTGTCGCAAGATGAAAACGGATTCTGGCATATTTTTGATGGAGAAAATCAGGAGAAGGCAGATTCCGCAAAAGCGACGAGCACAGCATCTGCTTTTAGTACCCTGGAATATGCTTCTTTTGTCGATTATAATGCATCTGAAGAAGAGATGGAGAGCTATGGCTTGAATGAACCGTATGCGAACATAACAGTAGATTATAAAGAAAAAATTCCTGAAAAGGAAACGGATAATCTGGAAACAGAAGAAACAGAGTCAAACGAGGCAGAAAATACAGAAGAAAAACAGGGAGAGACAGGAGAAGAAGAGACAGAACCGGAAATGGTGGATAAAAGACTTGTGATACATATAGGTAAGGAAACAGAAGAGAGCGGCAGGTATGTAAGCGTTGACGATAGTAAAGAAGTTTATACAATGTCGGACGAGACACTTTCTACATTCCTGGATAAAGAAAATGCAGATTTCTGGGATATGAACGTATGCTATATTTCCATAAATGATATAGAAAGCGTTGAAGTTACCTATAAAGGTGAAACAAAGAATGTAAATGTTTCACGTGAAACATCTGAAGATGAAGACGGAAATGAGACAGAGACTCTTACTTACGAAATGAACGGCAAAGAACTGGACAGCACAAAATTCAATACTTTCTACAATAAAGTCAGCAATATGACGGCACAAAAGAGAGTGACAGACGATACGACCCTGGATTCAGAACCGGAAATGAAAATTGTTCTCAGAAAGACAGATGGAACAGAGAAAGAAGTATTGTATCATGGCTATGATTCTAATTTCTATGGTGTAAAAGCGGAAAACAAGATTTACATGGTAAATAAGATGAATGTAAAAGAAATGTTTAAAGCTTATGAGCAGATTGGAGAAGAAAATAGCGAAGAAGCTTCTGAAGCAGAAGAGTAAAAGCGACAGATGAAGTAATAACTAATATGGAAGCGCAAATTCCTTTTTATCTCTGGAATTTGCGCTTCGTTGTATGGAGTGTGGTATATTGAATTGTGTCTGAAAGCTGCAGTAATAGGTTATGAGAGGTATTTTGACAGCTGCATTTTATGGCTAAAAGAAAATGCCAACTTGTTCAAGAAAGTGTTCCGGGTCTTCCATATGCGGCAGGTGTTTTGTTTTTGAAATCTGGACAGACTCGATAGCCGGATTTAAACGAGTATATTCATTTGAAATAAGCTGGCTGTTGCTGTCCTCGCCAGATACAATATAAATGCAGTTGTCAATGGAGGAAAGTGCATGGTTGATGCTGATATTGACATATTTTCCAATAAGGCTGCCTAATAAAAACTTCGCATAACAGCCGCCCTTATGCGCTGCCTCGTAATAAGTATCAATAATTTCATCTGATACATGAAATGGATTGTGATACATATTTTCTATAAAAAGATTGCTTGTGTTTTCACGTGAAACAATCATATGATATACCAGTGTGCCGAATACAGGAATTTCCAAAGCGGTTTTCAGTAACTTTTCTTTATAACCGGGCATTTTCTGGAGTGAATTAAGGCTCGGAGGATTTACAAGCATAAGTTTGCCCAGATATTCTTTTTCGTTTAAACAGGACATAACCGCAAAAGAAGAGGACATTCCGCTTGCTATAATATCTGTTTTTTCTTTGATCACATCTTTAACAAAGTCACAGATTAGCTGTACATATAAAAAGTTTGTATAAGTGATTCCCGGTTTTGCAGAACGTCCGCAGCCGAGTAAATCTATGGTATAAACTGTATGCTCTGTTGAAAGTTCCTTTTCGATACGATTCCATTCATATCCGGAAGCTCCAGGGAGTAAGTCGTGTATTAGAAGAATGGGGGTCCCTTCTCCTTTTTTTGTGTAGTAAATATTTCCTAAACGCCATTCATAAAAGTTTCTGCAGGATATATCTAACATCTCTTTTAACTGTGAAGTTGCAGCGATAAATTTGTTTGCAACATGAATAATTGTTGTAGCGCTTCCGGCAAGCACAGCTAAGGTCAGAAGTTTATGGTTCTTTTTTTTCATAATAAGCCTCCTTGTTTTGCTGGTATAAACGGGTATTTATTGTATTTATTATACGTCAAAACCATTGATTTTACAATGTTTTTTCGATTTGTCAGACGACAGGAAAGTACAGGGAGTGCTGTTCTTATGTCGTTTTACAAAGAGGGGCATAAAAAGGTTTGTGCAATGAGAGGCGGTTCTGCTTATGGAGAATATTTTGCGATTCGTTGTATACGGTTTTATTGGTAATAATAAGAAACAGATATTTATAAAAAAGCAGATTTCAGGTACAAAAGATTAAAAACAGAAGGATTGGGTATACTATACAATAAAAGGAATAAAACAAATTCTTTTTTTTATGTTTCACGTGAAACATTATGTAGAAAGATAAAAATAAAAGTGCTATAATGAAATCAGCAAACTTATACAGAAAGGGAGGGTGAAGTTGGGCAGAATTATTGCAGTAGCAAATCAGAAAGGCGGAGTAGGAAAATCCACCACAGCTATTAATCTCTCTGCATGTCTTGCGGAAAAAGGGAAAAAAGTATTGGCGATTGATATTGATCCACAGGGAAATACCACAAGCGGATTAGGTGTTGATAAAAATGCAGTAGAAAAAACCTTGTATGAGCTTCTTTTGGGTGAAGCAACTGCAAAAGAAGTGATTATAAAAGATGTAGTAGAAAATGTGGATTTAATACCATCTAATATGAACCTTTCCGGCTCAGAAATCGAGCTGATTGGAATTGAGAATAAGGAATACATATTGAAGGGCATAACAGATAAAATAAGAAGAAAATATGATTATATTATTATGGATTGTCCTCCGTCATTAAGTATGCTTACAATCAATGCACTGACAGCAGCGACGTCTGTTTTAGTACCGATTCAATGTGAATACTATGCTCTGGAAGGGCTGTCACAGTTGATTCATACGATTGAACTTGTGAAGAACCGCCTGAATAAGAGGTTAAAAATAGAGGGTGTAGTATTTACTATGTATGATGCAAGAACAAATCTTTCTCTCCAGGTAGTGGAAAATGTGAAAGACAACTTGCAGCAAAATATCTATAAGACAATTATTCCGCGAAATGTACGATTAGCAGAAGCGCCAAGTTACGGTATGCCTATTAATTTGTATGATTCAAAATCGGCAGGAGCGGAAAGTTATCGCCTTCTGGCTGACGAAGTAATAAACAGGGAGGGTGAATGATGGCAGTGAGAAAAACAGGGGGACTGGGAAGAGGCTTAGACGCTTTAATACCTGCAAAAACATCAGCAGAAAAAGAAACGGTAAAAAGACCACAGACAGAAATAAAAGCTGAGAAAAAGACAGCACCTGTTGTTGCAGAAAAAAAAGTGAGAATTTCCAGTGTAGAGCCAAATCGTTCGCAGCCAAGAAAACATTTTGATGAAGATGCTCTTTTGGAACTGGCAGAATCTATCAAACAGTATGGAGTTTTGCAGCCACTGCTTGTATCGGATAAAAAAGGATATTATGAAATAATAGCAGGAGAGCGCAGATGGCGTGCGGCGAAAATTGCGGGATTGAAAGAGATTCCTGTAATCGTAAAAGAATTTACAGAGCAGGAAGTTGTGGAAATTTCTCTGATTGAAAATATTCAGAGAGAAGACTTAAATCCTATTGAAGAAGCTATGGCATATAAAAGGCTTCTTGACGAGTTTCATCTGAAACAGGACGAGATAGCGGAACGGGTTGCAAAAAGCAGAACAGCCGTAACTAATTCTATGCGTCTTTTAAAGCTTGATGAAAAAGTTCAGCAGATGTTGATAGATGAGATGATTTCTGCGGGTCATGCACGGGCAATTCTGGCTTTGCCGGATAAGGAAAAACAGGCGTCTGTTGCCGCAAGGGTGTTCGATGAAAAAATGAGTGTAAGAGAAACGGAAAAGCTTGTAAAAACACTTATGGAGCCGCCCAGGGAGAAAAACGCGGAGAAAAACACCACAGAAGATGCTGTTTATGAAAGCCTTGAGGAAAAGATGAAGGCGATTATGGGAACAAAGGTCGTTATCAATAGAAGGAAAAATAATAAGGGAAAAATTGAAATCGAATATTATTCAAGAGATGAGCTGGAAAGAATTATAGAGCTATTTGAATCAATCAGATAAGGAGAATATTGAATGAGCGGTATTTTTGACAGTTTGGGAATAGACCCGGGAATTATCATTATTATATTGCTGGTTCTGTCCATTGTCCTTATTATAAATGTAATCAGCAGTAATATGCGTCTGAGTCGACTGGAAAGAAAATACAGGATTTTCATGAAAGGGACAGACGGACAGTCACTGGAGAAAATGTTCATGAGAAAATTTGCTCAGATAGACAGACTTTACGAGGCAAAAGAGGATCATGAAAGAGATATTAATCATCTTAAAAAGGCTTTTGGATATATTTTCAGTAAATATGGTGTCGAAAAGTATGATGCTTTTGAAGATGTAGGAGGAAAGTTAAGCTTTGCCCTTGCGATGCTCAATAAGGATAATTCCGGTCTGATTTTAAATGCAGTGCACAGTCGAGATAATTGTTTTCTGTATTTGAAAGAAATTGTAAAGGGAGAATCTTATGTAATGTTAAGCCAGGAAGAGGTAGAAGCTCTTCGAAAGGCTGTGAATTTTGGAATTGGAGAAATAGGAGAAAAAGAATAAATAACAGGAGGACAATATGTTAGATATTAAATTTGTGAGAGAAAATCCGGAGATTGTAAAACAGAATATCCGTAATAAATTCCAGGATAGTAAGCTGGAGCTGGTAGATAAAGTGCTGGAACTTGATAAAGAAAACAGAGAAATCAAACAGGAAGTAGAAGCCTTACGTGCAGAAAGAAATAAAATTTCAAAGCAGATCGGAGCTTTGATGGGACAGGGAAAGAAGGAAGAAGCGGAGGAAGTAAAAAAACAGGTTGCTGCTTCCGGCGCAAGAATTGAGGAACTTTCCACGAGAGAAAAAGAAGTAGAAGAAGAACTTCTGAAAAACATGATGGTCATTCCGAATATTATCGATCCGTCTGTTCCGATTGGTAAAGACGACAGTGAAAATGTAGAAGTTGAGAGATTTGGCGAACCGGTTGTTCCGGATTTTGAAGTTCCGTACCATACAGACATTATGGAAAGCTTTGATGGAATTGATTTAGACAGTGCAAGAAGAGTAGCTGGAAATGGATTCTATTACCTTATGGGGGATATTGCAAGACTCCATTCCGCAGTAATTTCTTATGCCCGTGATTTCATGATAAACAGAGGATTTACTTACTGCGTACCTCCGTTTATGATTCGAAGCAGCGTAGTGACAGGCGTTATGAGCTTTGCGGAAATGGAAGCGATGATGTACAAGATAGAAGGCGAAGATTTGTATCTTATCGGTACAAGCGAGCATTCTATGATTGGAAAATTTATTGATCAGATCATTCCGGAAGAAGAGCTTCCGAAAACTCTAACAAGTTATTCTCCGTGCTTCCGTAAAGAAAAAGGCGCACATGGACTGGAAGAGAGAGGCGTTTATCGCATTCATCAGTTTGAAAAACAGGAAATGGTTGTTGTGTGCCGCCCGGAGGAAAGCCCGGAATGGTTTGAAAAACTCTGGAAGAATACAGTTGATCTGTTCCGCTCTATGGATATTCCGGTTCGTACTCTGGAATGTTGTTCTGGAGATCTGGCAGATTTAAAGGTCAAATCTATTGATGTAGAGGCATGGTCTCCACGCCAGAAGAAATATTTCGAGGTGGGAAGCTGCTCCAATCTGGGAGACGCGCAGGCACGCCGTCTGAAAATCCGTGTAAATGGAAAAGACGGAAAGAAATATCTGGCTCATACTTTAAATAATACAGTTGTAGCACCGCCAAGAATGCTGATTGCATTTCTTGAAAACAATCTTAATGAGGATGGTTCTGTGAACATTCCGAAAGCATTACAGCCTTACATGGGAGGAATGACAAAGATTGAGAAAAAACGTGCATAAAACTGACTGTTTCAGGAGGTGTTTTTGTGCATAGCTATTTAAGAGCAGTTGGCTTTTCGGAGCTAAAGAAGAGAACGCAAATAGAAGAAATCATACAAGATGTAATCGAGACATATGATGAAAAAAATGTTATAGAAGATTACGAAGACGGCGTTTTTGCGGAGTTCTCCAAAAATTATGGATGTGACTGCGGCATTACAGTGTGCGGACAGTATGATGAAAATAATGAGTTTCACGTGGAATATTATTTCCCATTTTTTCGAGGGACCGGAATTACAACAGATGAAAATGTTGTGATAGAACGCCATGCGGCATGCCAGTCTTTTTCGGGGGCGTGTGATGATTTGAGGATTGGTGTAACTTTGATTTTTTATCTCCAGAATGCGGTTGAATATATGCTGGAAAGCCGGAAAGTGACTGCGTCCGAGGGTCGGAAGACACTCACAATTTCCGGACTTGCAAGGGAGGGGAGAGTTCTTCTTCCTCTTCAAAAGGATAAGGAGGCTGTACGGGAAGAACGTGAGTTGGCAAAAAACAGGAGCAATCTGATTGCAGCGGCCAGAAATGGCGATGAAGATGCAATGGAAAGTCTTACGATGGAAGATATGGATACGTATTCTATGATTTCTCAACGTATTGTCAGAGAAGATATTTTTTCTATTGTAGATTCTTATTTTATGCCGTATGGGATTGAGTGTGACCAGTACAATGTAATGGGAGAAATTCTTGATTTCATGGAGTTTAAGAATATTCTTACAGGAGAAGAAATTTATCAGCTTACGCTGGATAGTAATGATGTACAGTTTGATGTTTGCATCAACAAAAAGGACTTGTTGGGCGAGCCGCAGGCGGGGCGCAGATTTAAGGGAATCATATGGCTCCAGGGACAGCTTCATTTTTAAATTGTACTTGTATTTCTTTTGAAAATATAGTAGAATAAAAGTGTCGCTTGAGAAAGAGCGACATTCGTCCTGTTAGTTTAACGGATAAAACAAGCGCCTCCTAAGCGGCAGATTGTTCGATTCCTTCGAGCCTTGAAAATTGCATAAACCTTATAAATGTCTCAGTAGCTCAGCTGGATAGAGCACACGCCTCCTAAGCGTGGGGTCGGAGGTTCAAATCCTCTCTGGGACGCCAGAAAGCACCGCTGCAAGCCTTTTTCGGGGTTTGCAGCGTTTTTTTGTTCCTCCTTCTCCCGGTAATTTCGCTTCTGTTACCGAGAGATTTTTATACGCCGCATGATGTATATTTGCTAATTGGACTCGAACGCTTTTCAGAAATTTGCTAACAAAATTCTGCGTTTTGCTAATTCGATTTTTCGGATCACTTTGCCGGGGCTTGCGCCGCTATCAGGGCTGCGAGCGCACTTGCCAGCTCCGGCGACTTCTGAAGCTGCTCCACAAGGCTTTCAAGGTCTAGGGTCGCAGGCTCCGATTTTGCCGGTTCCTCCGGCGGACGGACATTGCGAAGATCAGGCTTGGCATAGAAGGCAGTCTCGAATTTCTGAGCATTGACCTTTCTATCCTCGTCTAGAATGTGAGCATAGATACTGGTGATCATGTCGATCTCGGCATGGCCCGTATCGCCCTGGGTGGCTTTCAGATCGCCGTGGTTGAGTTTCAGTTTGTAGGTGGTGTTATCGGGCACACTATAACAAACTGATCTTCCACTTTTCAGGCAAAATAAAAGAGGTCTTGGCATAAAGGAATCTGACGTATTTTCCATCAGATTGTTTTATCCTGA
>OCAM01000961.1_pt1 | contig 19490 bp, 24 predicted proteins | sample 1538281 | NCBI WGS metagenome assembly OCAM01 (sample SAMEA2580273, study PRJEB22360) | human gut metagenome | biome: human gut; feature: human-associated habitat; material: faeces | place: Denmark | collected 2008/2010 | reverse complement strand
ATGAAACTAATGTGTAAGCTGTTCGGGCATAAGTGGGAAAATGCACTATATATTCGAGTGTGCAAGCGATGTGAAAAGATTGAGTGGGTTTCAAGTAATTCAGGGCTTGAAGTCTATGACATAAACCTAAACCGCTCAGACCTTGACGAGTCAGAGAACGTGTTCCATGAAAAATGGCTTGATAAACATATGGATTGAGGTGGAAAGTGCATAAAAAAATAAGAGACTACTTGACAAAATTTGTTATATTCTTAGTTGTTTTCATGACTACTTCTAATATGATTGGTATGTTTTTTAAAAATGCAACAACTAGCGAATGGATTTTAACTATTGTTATTTCTTTAATCGCAGCATATCAAAATATGGATTGAGGTGGAGATGAAAAATAAGTTAAAAGAAAGACGAAAAAATCTTGGACTTTCGGTTGAGCAAGTAGCTGAAAGAATGGTCGAACCATTTAAACAAACTTATATAGAGTTGATAAAAGATAATGAACGGCAAAATAGGCTTGAAAATGATGATCTGCCAGAAGACCAAAGTTGGGATAAACTTCTTGCAAAAGCATTAGAATGCAAAATAGAAGATTTAATTTGAACGCAAAAAAAGCCCGAACTGACCAGATTCGAGCTTCGCATGTATAAAATAATAATTTTTCATTTTATTTGTGGTCACACGTATTATATCATACTGAGCTAGGAACTCGCTAAACTCAACTGGAGGGAAATATGCTAAAACTTAACAATCAAGATAGAGGTAGTGGAAAGACTACTAAAATTATTGAGCTTATGGAGGAGGATGAATTAGCTTTGTGCTTAGTTCCGTACTATGAAATTAAACGCTCGCTATTTCCAAAAGAATTGCAAAAAAGAGTTATATCCGCAAGAAGTTTCAAAAATGTATATGATGAACTCCAGGGTAGAAGATACAATAAAATATATATTGATGAACTTCTATATTCTAATTTTTTTATTGCTGAGCTGTTCTATAATTTTGGCCGTCGGTCGGATATTTCGATTATTGTTTACGGAACTGATAATAGTTAAACAAAAAAAGCCCGCTGGGAACGGGCTTCGTTGAAAGAATTTCTAACTTAATTATACCACAAAAGGAGAATTTGATTAATGGCAGATAAGTTAGATGTATTACTAAAAGATTATATTACAGGAAACCTAGACAGAAAGATTCAATCTCGTATAAACACTATCACTTTTAAAATCAAATATAAGAGTAAGCCAGATAATCTTGGAATACGAACAGCATATTCTGGTGGTTCAGAACCTGAGAATTCCCTTTTAATGAAAGAAAAGATTAATAAAGCTCTTGATGATGATGATGTTCTAAATGAATTAATCACAAACAGAGCAGCGCTTAACCTATGGTGGCCCACAGAAGATGAGGTTGCTAAGAAGGCACTCGTAATGTATCACAAGAAAAAGTGGACTTGGTCTGGTGTAGCAATGGAAATGAAAGCAGATAGGTCTACTTTGTTCAGAAGAATTGATGATTTGAAAATACGAATAGGTCACTATACTATTTGATGATGTCAAAAACCGTGCAACAATTGTGCAACAAACATGCGACTTTTACTCTTGAATAGCATGCGATAATAGTATCATCAATAATTTAAGAAAAAAGGTCGTCAAGGTTTGGCGGCTTTTTGTAATTTCTAAGGGAGGAAAGCAATATGTTAAAAAAAATAAGAACAACAATCAGTGGAGATGAGTACTGGGATTCAAAGTTAAAGAAAACAATATTCGTTCCTTTTGGTCAAAAAGTTCCCAATGAAGAGTTTGATGAGGAAACAGGAGATTCTAAAAATGAAGGAGTTGAGGAAAATCAAGAGGTTCATGAAGATATCAGTGGATTTACAATTTCTGAGTTAAAAGAATATGCTGCAGATAAAGGAATTGAGATTCCTAAAGAAATCACTAAGCGGGATGATATTCTTGAATTCTTATCATGAAATATTGTGATTTCAACGGATGTCAAATTAAGATAAGCAAAGGTAAGTATTGCGAAGAACACGCAGTATCAAGAAGAGTGCGCAAAAAGAAAGATATTTACCACCACGAGAACAAACCGTTCTATCGTACTGATGATTGGAAGTCACTGTCTAGTTTTGTGTATGAAAGAGAAAAAGGGAAATGTCAAAGATGTGGTAAGTTTGTCTTTGGTCGTCAGGCTCATAGACATCATGTCATTCCAATAAGAAAGAACCCTTTACTTAAGCTTGATCCAAATAATATTCGTTTGCTTTGTCCTAAATGTCATGTTATTGAAGAAAATGAAGAAGATTCAAAAAAAGTTTTTGCAAATTATTTTTCAAAATAATTTTGATAGCCCCCCTATCCAAAATAATTTTTTTATTTTCGATGGAGGATAGGGTAGATGGAGTCACAAATAAAGTTGCACAACTTTTAAAAAAAGAAAGGGGGTGTGAAATGGCAAAATTATCCAAAAAGAAAAAGCTTGAAATCCTAGATATTGCAAGGGAAGAAGAGCGAGAAAGAATCATCAATATCTTAAAAGATGATGAGCTTTTTACACCTTCAATTTGTCCATTAATTGACAACTATTTGGATGCTTTTGTGATATATAAATCCATGTTTGATGAATGGAAAGCAAAAGGTTTTCCTGCTACAAAACAGCATAAGAACAAGGCTGGAGCAATTAATGAGATGAAGCATCCTCTTGCTCAATATGTCGAAACTTGGAACGACAAAAAAAACAAAATGCTTGATGCGCTTGGATTGACTAATAAACGAAAAATTGCTCAAAAAGTGGAAGAAAACGATGGTAAAACGTCAAAAATTCAATCCATAAATGAATTACAGGCGCATCGTGATAAGTGGAGGAATTCTGGGTGATCATTGAACCTGGGATAAATTATGCTGATCTATATGCCACGATGGTAATGCGTAATAAGTCCAAGTATCCCAAGTCAATTATCAAAGCAGTGAAGCGATATCGCAAGTGGAAAAAGCGTAAAGACATTTGGTTTGAAGTTGACCGAGCAAATGAAATGCTCGATTTTGTTCAATCATTCGTTAGGCATGTCAAAGGACCGCTTGCAGGTCAATTGATGGAACTCGAACTGTGGGAAATGTTTGTTTTTTCAAATATGTATGGCTGGTATCATACTAATGAAAAAGGAAAAGATGTTCGTTTAGTTCGAGAATCTTACACACAAGTCCCTAAGAAAAATGGGAAAACGGCAATTGCAGCTGGTGCATTACTTTATGCCATGTATGGTGAAGGAGAACTTGGTGCAGATTGCTATACTGCTGCAACCGATTATGAGCAAGCTCAAAATGCTGCAGAACCCATTGCTCAAACCATTGAAAATGCTCCTGAGTTATCAAAAGATACTCAAATTTATAAAGGAGTGAATGGGACTATTAGCGGAGCATTATATCGCTATTCTATCAATGGCATTGTTTACCAAAATAAATTTAAAGTTTTAAGTAAAAATACTAAAGGACTTGAAGGAAAAAACCCATACTTTGTATTGAATGATGAGTTACATGCCCAAGAAAATATGGACATGTACGATAACTTGAAATCAGCTCAGATTTCTCGCGAACAACCAATGATGCTTAATGTTTCAACAGCAGGAAAAGGGTCATCTTCAGTGGGAATGCGGGTCTATAAGTATGCAAAACAGGTATTAGACAATGATAATGATGATTCATTATTTGTTGCTATCTGGGAACCTAACAAAAATTTTGATTGGGAAGACCGGAAAGTTTGGGAGATGGTTAATCCCAATATCGGAGTCTCAGTTACACTTGAACAATTAGAAACAGAATTTAAAAAAGCCAAACAGTCAGCCCATTCTAAGGCTGAATTTTTATCTAAACATCTTAATTTATTTGTCAATAGTGCCGATAATTTCTTTGAACAAGAACAAGTAGAACATATTTTAGTTGATGATCTCGGAGATTTAACTGGTGAGACATGTTATCTTGGACTAGATTTATCAAAGACTACTGACTTAACTTGCGTTAGCATTAACTTTCCGACATTTAATGACGAAGGAAAAGCAATATTAAAAGTCAAGCAAATGTATTTTATCCCTATTGATAACATCGAGTTTAGAGAAAAAGAGGACAATGTTCCTTATCAGGATTTGGCCGAGAAAGGATTCATCACTTTTTGTGATGGGAAGATGATTAATCAAGACCAGGTTCTTGATTATATTATTGAATGTATGGATTTATATGATGTTCAACAATTGAATTATGACCCAGCAATGTCACAAAAATTGATTGAAAAGTGTGAGAATCTTGGAATAGAGTGTATCGCGGTCAATCAATATCCTACAGTACTTAATGCTCCACTTGACGATGCTGAGCGTATCATTTATGAAAAGCGTTTATTTACGGATAACCCTTTGCTTGTATACTGTGCTCTTAACATAGTAGTCGTAACCAATATAAATGGGATGAAAGCTCCGTCGAAACGTCAGTCGAAAAAGAAGATTGATGGATTTGTGGCGTTTTTAGTGGCCCATAAAGAAACGATGATGTTATTAGATGATATTGATGAGGATGGAATTGATGATTTAATCAGCGATATTTATCGCTAAAGGAGGTGATGCTATGGGAGTTAGAGACATGCTTTCTAATTACCTTTACAAAAGAGCAGAAAAACGAGGTTGGGTACAAGATGCCTATAATCAATCGATTCGATTCGGTGGTGTCTTTTCGAACGATGAGAACATTTTATCTTCAAGTGATGTTTACGAGTTACTTCAAGACATCAGCAATCAGATTGCCCTTGCAGATATTATTGTAGAAGACAGTAAAGGGAATGAAATTGAAAATCATAAGGCCCTTACAACGTTGAGAAACCCTAACAATTACTTGACAGGTTTTGAATTTATCAAGTTGATGGCTAATAGCTATCTCTTAAATGGAGAAGTATATCCTGTGCTTGACGGAGATCAGATTCATTTAGCTTCGAATGTTTATACAGAACTAGATGAACGCCTTGTTGAACATTTTAAAATTGGAGGTACGGAGATTCCACCATACATGATTAGGCACATTAAAAATATAGGCTCTAATCACTTGAAGGGTGTTGGAATTTTAGATATTGGGAAAGATACCTTAAATGGTGTTATGAGCGCTGAAAAGGTTCTGACAGATAAATACTCTAAAGGAGGATTACTTGCGTTCATGCTGAAACTGGATGCGCATATCAACCCTCAAAACGCTGCTCAGTCAAAATTTATTAAGGCTATTCTTGATCAATTAGAAGGAATTGATGATTCAAGAACAATAAAAATGATTCCTTTAGGGAAAGGATACTCCATTGAGACATTGAAAAGTCCAATTGAAGATGATAAAATTCTTGCCTATCTTAATGTCTATAAAAAGGATTTAGGAAAATTCTTAGGTGTAAACGTTGAGACTTACACTGCTTTATTGAAAAGTGACCTTGAAAAAGGAATGATGTATTTACATAATAAGGCGGTCAAGCATATTATGAAAAACTTTGGAGAGCATTTGACTATTCTTTTTTTGGGAAAAAATTCGGATAAAAAAATTAAGTTCAAAATTAATATTCTTGACTTTGTACCTTATAGTACCAAAACAAATATTGGATACAACATCGTCCGTACAGGAATCACTTCTCCGGATAATGTGGCTGATATGCTTGGATTTCCTAAACAAAATACACCAGAAACTCAAGCTATTTACATTTCAAATGACTTGTCTAAAATTGGTGAGAAACAAGCTACAGATGATTCCTTGAAAGGGGGTGATGAAAATAGCAAAGAAAAAGGAAACGAGGATCTTTAATATCTCTCAACTCAGTACACGAGCTGAGGGAGAAGAAAAAGCAGTTGCAATTGAAGGTTATGCGGCTGTTTTTAATTCTAAAACTAGTATTGGTGGTTGGTTTGATGAAGTCATTGAACCTGGAGCGTTCTCAAGGTCATTATCTGATAATGGGGACATTAGAGCTTTATTCAATCATAATTGGGACAATGTACTAGGGAGAACCAAAAGCCAAACATTAGAACTTAGGGAAGATGAAAAGGGGTTAAACTTTAAGGTCGAGTTACCCGACACTTCTGTTGCTCGTGATCTAACTATCAGCATGGAACGTGGAGACATCAATCAATGTTCTTTTGGATTCTTTATTACAGATGAAGAATGGAACTATAACGTGGAGCCAGCGCTTCGAACAATTAAAGAAGTTGAACTATTTGAAATTTCGATTGTGTCTATCCCGGCTTATGATGATACTGAGGCTTCGCTTGTTCGGAGCAAAGAAATTGGAAAGAGCATTGAAGCTCGTACAAAACTAATCAAACAAATTGATTCAATCTTGGAGGAAAAATAAATGAACAAAAAATTACTACTCGCATTACAAAACCGCAATAAATCACGACTTACAGAACTTCGAGGACTTGTTGAAAATCCTGAAACTCGTGCAGAAGATTTGACTGCTATTCAAGATGAAATTGCAACAATCACAGAGGAACTTCAAAATGTTGCGGATGAACTTGCTGCTTTGGAAGATGACACCACAGATGCTGGGGATAACTCAAATTCTAGTGATACTGCAAATGATGATACTGCTCGAGACGGTGAACCAGACGAAGGAGAACCTACTGACGAAAATCGTTCGGCTACTCCAGAAGAACGTGCAGCAGTTTTAGGAGCAATCGGGAGTGCGCTGTCTACTCGTAATGCAAAATCAACTAAAACACGTGAAAAAGAAGTTCGCTCTGCATTTGCAAATTTTGTTGTTGGAAATATTTCTGAATCAGAAGCACGTTCATTGGGTATTGAAACTGGGAATGGTTCAGTAACCGTTCCCGAAGTTATTGCTAGTGAAGTAATCGCTTATGCTCAAGAAGAAAATCTTCTTCGTAAATACGGAACAGTGGTTCGTACTAAAGGCGATGTAAAATATCCAGTGCTTGTTAAAAAAGCAACTGCCAACGTTTCTAAAAAAGAGCGTGGAAAAACTGATGAGATTCCAGAGACAGAAATTGAATTTGATGAAATCTTACTTGATCCAGCAGAATTTGACGCACTTGCAACAGTTACTAAGAAACTTCTTGCAATGTCAGGCGCTCCAATTGAAAACATTGTTATTGACGAACTAAAGAAAGCCTATGTTCGCAAAGAAACAAATTATATGTTTAATGGTAATGATTCTGGAAATGAAAACCCTGGGGCTTTGGCGAAAAAAGCTGTTGCTTTTTCACCAAGTGTTGCGGTTGACTTGAAAGCTGCAGATGCTGGTCAAAAAATGTATGATGCATTAATTGAAATGAAAAATACTCCAGTTACTGAAGTGATGAAAAAAGGGCGTTGGATCATCAACCGTGCAGCGTTGACTCTTGTTGAGAAAATGAAAACTACTGACGGGTTCCCGCTTCTTCGTCCAATGACACAAGCGGAGGGAGGAATTGGAAACACGCTTGTTGGTTATCCTATGGAGTTCACAGACTCTGCTGATAATACAACTTCGTCCGATGTTCCAGTACTTTATTTTGGAGATTTCTCATCATTCCATATTCAGGATGTTATTGGAGCAATGACTATGCAGAAACTCGTTGAGAAATATTCAGGAACGAATCGAGTTGGATTTCAAATTTATAACTTACTTGATGGTAAATTGATTTATTCTCCATTTGAGCCTACGGTTTACCGTTTTGAAATCACTACACCCTAATGCACCCCAGTCGGTAACTGGGGGAGTTGAATCTGACGGTTCAGTTAAGTTGAATTGGGATGCAGTAGATGGTGCGAAGAGTTATCTAATTCATTATGCGAATGCAAATGAAACAGATCCGCATAAAGCAGCATTCATGGGATACTCTGAAACTAATTCATGGAGTTTGGCAGCTAAGGATGTTCCAGCACACGTTGCAGGAGATAAAATTCCATTCCATGTTCAAGCATATAATGTTGTGGCACCGAGTGGAACAACTGATGTAGAAAAAGCTGCCGCTTTACATGATGGACCATTTACGGGTTCAGCATGGAGTGAAGAATATATGGCAACGTTTAGTTAATAGGATGGTGAATAAATGGATGATTTAGTAAAAAAGCTAAAATCACATATTCATTTTGAGGAGGGAATGGACGATTCCCTTCTTTCTTTTTATATTGATAATGCTAAAGATTATGTTACAAAAGCAACAGGGAAACAATCAGAGTACTTAATTATTATGGTTGCTGGAATAATGTGGGAATATCGTGTGTCAGAAAAAGAGTTAGGGGAAGCTCTAGATGCTCTTACTCCATTTTTTGTTCAGGAGGCTTTTTTAGATGAAGAAACAAACAAATAATCTGAGATGGAAAGCAGATCTTATGTCAGTTTCTAATGATGAAGTTGATGCGGATGATCGGCCAAAAGTTACTCGAAAAAAAGTTCGTGATATTTTTTATCAAGATATTGGGATAACTGCTCAAGAAAAATACTTGTCTAAACAAGACAAAACTGAAGTTATCCGTAGAATTAAAGTGAGGTGGGATAAGAGTATTACAGAAAAAGATTCAGGTATTCAAATAGATTCAATCGATTATGACATCACTCGAATTTATACGAATGTTGATTCACGAGAAATGGAGTTGAGTTTATCATATGTCAATTAATTTAAATGAATTAAAAGCTATTTTAAAATCAGTCAATCCTCGTGTCTATCGTGACCAGGCTCCTAAGAATACTGATTATCCTTATATCGTTTATTCCAATATATCTATTGGAAAGAAAAAAGCCTCTAGTAAACTATTTAAATTAATGCCACTGTATCAGGTTTCCTTATTTACTTTAGGAACAGAGAGTGATGTTATTCCTTTGGAGAAAGCATTATCTAACATTCCACATCCAGATTTTTTTGGAGTTCAAGGAGATGAAAATGATGATACAGTTACAAATTTTTACACTCAAGTAAGGGTGGTAGAAGACAATGAACAATAATAATGGATTTCAAGAAATGGCAGATTATGCCAGTCGTTTAGCAAAAGTTGATCCAGTTGAAATAACATTGGAATCACTTAATGAAGCTGCTGAATATTTTGTTGAAAAACTGGTTCCAGTAATTCCTAAATCTTTGATGAAAAAACAGCATATGCGTGATCATATTCTAATAGAAGTTTCAGAAGATAAAGTAACGGTTTCTTTTGAACGGACCTCTTTTTATTGGAGATTTATTGAAAATGGAACTAAAAAAATTAAAGCATTACATTTTGTTGAAGGGACCTGGCAGCAACAAAAAACAAATATTGAGGATATTATGACTCAAAAACTATTAAAGAAATTGGAAGGAAACTAAAATGGGAAATACTGATGTGTTTTATTTTGAAGGGCTAGATGATATTCTTATCGCCATGATGACAAAAAAAGATACAGTTTCAACCGCACCGCAATATGGTGAAATTGTTCGCTTACCTATTGCGACTAAATTAAAAGTAAAAGGAAATGGTTCAGAACTTGAAAAGTGGGCATCTAGTAAGATGTTTCGCCGTGTATCACGAGAAACTAAACATGAGTTAGGTTTAGATCATGTGGGAATTCCTATCGAACTAATGGACCAAATTAAAGGGTTAATCGCCAAAAATGGAGTAACATTTGGAAAAAATAATGCTCGCGAACTTCCTTATTTTGCTTTTGGGTTCATTGGTAATGTTGAAGGCGGAGGGAAAAAAGCGGTTTGGTACCCTAAAACCCAACTTTCAATTGTTGTTGATGAGGAATACGCAACAGCAGAAGAGGAAACTAAAATTGACGATGTAACAGCAAATCTTGTCGCAACAGGTCTTTTGAATAATGGAGTAATGTATTCAAGCTTTGATTCAAATAGAGATAGTGCTCTTGGGGTTTCTGTCGACAAATTTATTTCAGAACCTATTTTTGATGAAACGCAATGGGCAGAGATTGTGGCAGCTCAATCAGGTGGAACAGGAGGTGGCGAATAATGGCAAGATTAGCCGATTATGGAATTCAAGTTGAACGACTATCTAACAGGGCGACAGTTCATATTGATGGACACGATTCCCATGAAGCACTTGAATATATTGGAATCGTTTATCAAGAAGATTATCAGAAATTCGAGTCAGATTTAAATGACTTCTTACAACGTTCTAAAGGAAAGTTATCTGTTGGTACAATCAAATCAAGCGATTGGAAAATTGTAAAATCATTAGTTTATGGAATGCTTGCTGCTGGAGGTTTGGAAGATTCCCCTAAAGATGTGTTTACTTGGTTAGGTTTTAGAAATGAAACTGTTAAAGTATTTACTACGTGTATGGAAGTATTTCAGGTGGAAGACTTAAAAAAATCGAAAAAGCCACAAGACTTTCAGAAAATGAAAAGAAAAAACAACCGAAATCAAAAAAGCAATCCCAAGAATTAGGTACACCTTGGGATTTTTATTTATATGTTTCGGTTACTTTACTTGGATGGGATGTTAATTTCTTTTTGAAATCAACACCTAACTTGTGGCTTAAAAGCTATATTCAATGGTTAGAAACAAACACAGAATTTAAAGAAATAGAATCAATCACACTTGATCAATCTCCATATTGGTAGAAAGGAGCAGTAGAAATGTCAAAAAAAGAATCAGATGTTGTATTAAATTTTAAAATGGATGGTCAAGTTCAGTATGCTCAAACCATAAAAGAAATTAATCAAGTGATGAATATTGCTGCTTCTGAGTACAAAAATCAGATTTCAGCAATGGGAAGTGATGCAACTGCAACCGAAAAACTTACTGCAGCAAAGAAAAAACTTGAAATTCAATTAGAAGGTGCTGAGAAGCGCTCTCAAATGTTAAGAGAAGAATATGAACAATCAGTTAAAGAAACTGGAGCATATTCTGAGCAATCAAAAAAACTTTATAAGCAACTTCAAGATTCTGAGACTGGCGAAAATAAGTTAAGGAATGCCCTTGATCAAACGAACGATGCTTTAAAAGAGCAAGGTAAGATGTCTGATGAGACAGCAGAGAAGCTCAAAAAAATTGAAGATACTGGCGAGAAAATAAAGGGCGTTGGTGAGAAAATGACTGTTGGTGTAACGGCACCAATTGTTGCAGCAGGTGCAGCAGGTCTTGCTGCCTTTGGTGAAGTTGATGAAGCTCTGGACACAATCATTAAAAAGACTGGAGCCACAGGCGACACGGCAGATCAGCTCTCAGAATCATTTGAAAAAGTTGGATCAAATACTCACCTACCTTTACAAACAGTAGGGGAAGCGATTGGTGAAGTAAACACTCAGTTTGGTTTTATGGGCAAAGAGCTAGAAAATGCAACTGATTACCTTTTGAAATATGCTGATATTAATGAAACAGATGTTTCGCAGTCCGCTATTTCTGCCAGACAAGCTATTGAAGCTTATGGATTAAAATATAGTGATTTGAATAGTGTGCTTGATGTTACTACGAAAGTTTCTCAAAATACTGGTCAATCTGTTGACGATCTCATGAAAAAAGCAATTGATGGCGCACCTCAAATTAAGCAACTTGGCCTTAGTTTTGATGAATCTGTTACACTCATGGGACAATTTGAACAATCTGGTGTCGATTCAGGTGCAGCGCTAAGTAGTTTATCTAAGGCTACAGCTTTTTATGCAAAGGATAATAAAACCCTAAGCCAAGGATTAGGAGAACTTCAAAGCAAAATTAAGAACGCAAGTTCGGAAACAGAAGCTATCAATGCAGCAGCGGAAATCTTCGGTACTAAAGGTGGTCCCCGAATGGCGGATGCAATCCGCCGTGGAACCCTCAACTTAGAAGATTTGGGTAAAACTGCTCAAACAAGTAGTGGAGCAGTTGGAGATACTTTCGCAGCAACGGAAGACCCAATAGACCAAGCAAATCAAGCGATGAACAATGCTAAGTTAGCTCTTGCGCATGTTGGTGAAAGTGTACAAGTTAGTCTTTTACCGTTTTTCCAAGCAGCTATTTCTGCATTAAAATCATTTAAAACTTGGTGGGATTCACTAAGCCAAGGTACCAAAAACTGGATTATGATAATTGCAGGTGTTGCAGCAGCGGTTGGACCAGCATTAGTAATATTAGGTACCTTAATGGGTTCAATTACTAAGATATATCAAGGCGTAAAATCATTAAACAAGATATTCGGTATCTTAAAGGCAACAATGGCGACTAACCCTTATGTTTTGATAATAGCAGGTATTGCATTACTCATTGCTGGATTCATTTTAGCTTATCAGAAGGTAAAATGGTTTAGAGATGGAGTTAATGCTTTTGTTGGAGGAATCAAAGATATTTTTGTTCAAGGCTTTAATTTCATTTCAGGATTCTTAGGAGATGTTTTTGGAGGAATAGAAAAGAATTTCAATAATTTCTTAGAAGCTGGTAAACGTATTCTCAATGGTTTAATTGACTTTGTAACAGGTGTTTTCTCAGGCGATTGGGAGAGAGCTTGGAAAGGAGTGACAGAGATATTTGGTGGTATATTTGATGGAATTGCGGCTTTTGCAAAAGCTCCTATTAATAACATGATTGGTTTGATTAATGGTTTTATCGGAGGTTTGGATAAAATTAAAATACCTAAATGGGTACCAGGTGTTGGTGGTAAATCATTTAATATAGGAAAAATACCATATCTTGCAACTGGAGGTCATCTAATCAATGGGCAAGCTATTGTAGGCGAAGCGGGACCTGAACTTCTTTCAACAACTAACGGAAAAACCACAGTGACTCCTCTTTCTGATAAAGAGAAGAAAAAAGGGATAGGCGGAAGTCTTGAAGGTGGTGTGACTTTTGAACAACATAACCATTTTGGACAAATTGATGCTAATAACCCTAGCGAACTTACAAAATTAAATCGTAAGATGAAACAGGCTTCTGCCCAAGCCATTATTGGTAGAGGAGGTGTTCCAATTTGACAGATTTTTTAAATCCTGACGAACCAAACTTTGTTTTTAAAGGAGTCAATGCAGTGATAGATTTTGAATGTATTATTGAATCTGAGATTCCCGACATAAAAGCACAACCTAATATCGAAGAAATATCGGTTATTGGACGCAGTGGAACACTTACTGAGTGGTACGGAGATTATGATACGTATGATTTACCTATTGGTGATGTTTCAATCCCATATGGGAACTTGGAAGAAGTTAAGAGGTGGCTGTCAGGTAGCGGTCAACTGATTTCACATAATGATTGTGATAAGTATATTGAAGCCATTCCTAAGTTTTCAAGTCCATTAGAATTTGAAAATGAATGGGGGACTTTTTATAAGTTTGAACTGACTTTTAGATGCCAGCCTTTCAAAAGAAAAGTTAATGAAAAAAAGCTTGTTATTAAGGAACCTACAAGCACTTTTTTTAATCCTGGATCTGTGAATTCTTTTCCAATTATTGAAATTGCAACGAATGAAGGAGATTTGGAAGTTAATCTAAATGGGACAATAATTAAACTTCTAAATCTATCAAAAGATTGGGTAATTATTGACTGTGAAAAAGGAGAAATTAACCAACTAAATAAAATGGTTCGCTCGATAGGCGAATGGCCAGAGATTGTCCCTGGGGAAAATGAAATTTCGTTTTCTAATAATTTTATTGAAGCAACAGTATCAATGAGGAGTTCATGGTTATGATAAGAAAAATTTATCTGTATGACGAAATGCCAGAAAAACTGGAAGAAAACGGGACTCCAATTATTGATTGGAAAGATTTACCTGAAATTACAAGAAGTTTAAATAATTCTTTTTCATTTTATGGGAACTATCTTTTGAACGGGAATAATGTCAAAAAAATAAAAAAAGAAAAATATCTTAAAGCTTATACTGAAAATGGAACTTATCAATATTTTAGAATTAAGTCTGTTAAGAAAAATCTTAGTGGAATTTCAATTACTGCTCTCCATATCGGCTATGAAGCAAATCGCAACTTTATTCCTGAAGCAAATGTGGCAAATGGGAACGGGAAACAGATCATGAATGCTCTGAAATCCAATCTTGTTTTAGATCAACCATTTCTTTATGAGTCAGATGTTGCAAGTTACCATCAATTTACAGCAAAGCAAGTGAATCCAATTGATGCCATAATTGGAAGTAATAATGGCAATCAAAACTTAGCTAGTGTATGCGATGCTGAACTTGATATGGACAATTATACCTTGACTTTGAAAGAAAGAATTGGAGAGGATAATGGCTTTAGGATTGATTTTGGTAAAAATTTGGCTTCAATCGAAGAAACGGTGGACGACTCAGCAGTAGTTAACCGTCTTTTTCTTGTTGGAGGTGTTCCAGAAGATACTGATTATAATGTAGAGCAAACTCCAGTTACTTTTGGATATTTGAGCGTTTCTGGCATAACCGAAGAAAATGTGCAGATTGCAAAACGTGAAAATAGTGAGTGTAAAACAATAGATGAGTTAAAAAAATGGGGACAAACTTTATTTGATAACGATCGCATTCATGAACCTAAAGTGACCCATGAAGTTGATATGGTAGTTTTAGAAAACACATTGGAGTATCAAAATACTTACCAAAAAATTGCCAGTTTGAGATTAGGAGATACTGCATATATCTCACTTAAAAACCTAGATATCCAAGTCCAAGAGAGAATGATTGAATATACTTGGTATCCAACCTTATCAAAATATAAATCTATAGTACTTGGGAATGACTTAGAGATGTACACTTCATCGATAGAAACTCAGGTTAATTCAGTTAAGAAAAAACTTGAAACGAGATCAGATGAACTCATTAATGCTGTAAACAATGCAACTCAATGGATAACAGGTAATAAGGGTGGTTATGTCCTTTTAGATCCGAAAGATGCACCGAGAAGAATTTTAATTATGGACAAACCGAATGCAGCGGATGCAAAAAAAGTTTGGCAATGGAATGTTGACGGACTCGGTTATTCAAGCACTGGGATTAATGGTCCCTATGGGTTAGCTATGACTCGTGATGGTTCTATTGTTGCAGATTTTATTACTGCAGGTATATTATCCGGTATCCTTGTTCAAGGTAATGTGATTAAGTCTATTGGTGATGGCTCATATTATCAATCTGTTATGTCAAACGGTAAGTTCATGATTGAGCAGTATAAAAAGACAACTAGTGTAGATTATTCTAATCAAAATTGGGAAAAAGATATTCACGGCGCAGAAATCGGAGGATTTGTTGGGACTTACAATGGTTCTAAAGCAAATGGTTCAGCTATTTTGAATTTCCCAGGTTATATATTCTCAATTAACCAATCTAATAATAGTGGTGGTTCAGTTCCTGTTTTTCAAGTTCCGGAAGATTCAACTTTTGATAAACCTAAGTTTAAATTATTTGGAGATGGAACACTTCAGGGCGATATTAATATCAAGGGCAGCCTTACTATTAACGGTGTTAAGATTGATAAAAATGGATTTTCTGGCGGTGCACTTGAAGTTGATAGTCTTAAAGTTAACGGTAGAACTGATACTAATGAACTTTACGTCAATGGCGTTAAGATTGATAAAAACGGTGGAGGAAATACAGGAGGCGGAGATACAGGATGGAATGGTCAATACCCACCAGAAGTCACAAGTGACCGTGACAAACGCTACTGGCAAATTTGGGCAATGGCGATTGGAGCCGGCTTCTCTAAACAAGCTGCAGCTGCTTTACTTGGGAATGCACAGGGTGAATCTGATGCCAACCCAACAGCTGATGAGGGCGGTGGACGTCCTGGTTTCGGTTATGGAGTTTGGCAATGTACGGATAGTTCAGGCGCTAGCTCTGGACGTGTTTATATGATTAATCTCATGACACGAGCAGGAGTGACTGACAATCCTGACACAATCACAGCCCAATTCAAGCTCTTGATGTGGCATTCACCAAACGGTCAATGGTTTGCGACAAGTGCTTATCCTTATTCATGGTCACAATTTATGGCTTTAACTGACATCAATACTGCAACGCAAGCTTTTGTAGCTAACTTTGAACGTCCCTTAAACGGACACCCTGAACGTAGTACTTGGGCCCAAGAATGGTATAACAAATTTGTTAATCTTGGAATCCCAAGCGGTGGCGGAGGTTATATTGCTCCAATTTCAAGTCCTATTACCGTAACAAGTGAAATGGGTTGGAGAACGAGTCCAATCACCGGAGCGCAAGAATTTCACAATGCTATGGACTTGGTTAATGGCAATCCAACAACTCCAATCTTAGCTTCTGGCGATGGTCAAGTGGTACAAGCAGGAAGTAATTATTATGACTGGTATGGAAATTATACGGTCATCAAGCATGCGGATGGACTTTATACAGGGTACGCACATCAAAGCAGAATCGATGTTTCTGTGGGTCAAAATGTTAAAAAGGGCCAACAAATTGGACTTATGGGAGCGACTGGTCCGGTCACTGGACCACATTTGCACTTCCAATTTATGGACCAATATTGGCCATCATCAAGCGCTCACTTTAAGAATCCAAGGGATTATATCAAATTTTAGAAAGGGTCTATTATGACAGAACATTTTATAACACTGTCCACCACAGAGCCTAATAACAATATTGGCATTGTTAAGCTAAGACATGCGGACGTGAATAGTCAAGCCATTGTTGCTCGAATTGTTGAGAATGGTCTACCCAAGAGTTTTGAGGGACTGCAACCGTTCTTTTGTTTAATGGCGCAAGAAGTCACAGGGCAAGGTGTTTCAGAAGAAAGTGTTGTCTCCTTTGATGCTAAAAATGGCACATTGAAATATATTGCCAGTGATAATGCGTTACAGTTTGTTGGAAGAAATGAAGCTTATTTTAGCTTTAGGAAACAAACTGGTGATCAATGGATTGAACAGTTTTCTACTCGAAATTTCCATTATATCGTTGAAAAGTCGATTTATTCTCAACCTTTCAAAGACTCTAACTACTGGTGGACTTTCAAAGAGTTAAATCGAATCTTCAACCAATATATTGAAGATGGTAAAAAGAGCTGGGAAGAGTTCGTGGAAGCAAACCGTGAAATCCTTGAATCGATTGACCCAGGCGGAGTGCTTTTAGCAAAAATCATTGACATTAAAAAAATTGTTAATGAAAAAGTTCCAGCTGGTTTCAAGTTTGTTCTAGAACATGATTCTGAATATCAACCAGAGGTTAAAGTAACTTCATATAAAAATGCTTTTGGAACTGAGGCGGATGGATTTGGTACAGGTCCAAGTTTTGGTGGAGAAACAATCTACAATGTGCCCGTTAGTTTGAGCTATGACCGACAAAAAGCCTATGTAGAAATGCCTATATCGTACCAACTTGCTGGGAAAGTGACCATTCCAGTTGATAATACTTTATTAATTATCAACGGTCCGCAAGTCTTATGCTTTAAAGTGTCTGGTGCAAAGATAACAAAAGGTTATGCTTTTACAAAATAATGAGAAGGAGAAATTAAATGGCTGAATTAACTAAAATTTATAAAGGAATAGATAATGGAGCTGAAATAACCAATGATAATTTTGGAAAAATTAATGCAGAGTTAACTTCGGGTGGAAATGTAGTTCATAAAACTGGTGACGAATCAGTTGGCGGTAAAAAAACATTTACCGATGATATGACAGTGAAAAATATATCTGCCAGTGGTTCGCTTACTTCTAAAATTGTTTCTACAAAAATGGAATCACCAGCAATCAAGCATACCTTTGTAAGAACAGGGAATATGGTTACACTTACTACAGAAACCAAATCAGGTATTGCTCAAACTACCGCTTATGATATTCCATCTGGGTATAGACCGTTCAATGATGGCACGGACCCTATTTATGAGCAGGTATTATCCGGTGGGAAAAGTGCAATCATTCGCTCTTCCGTGGCAACATGGCAACCTCGCGTATCTGCGGGATTAGATGCGGGGTTATTTGGAACGATTAGTTGGCCAACAAAAGATAGTTTCCCAGGTTAAAAGAAAGGAAAAACAAATTGGAGTATCAATTATTAGGAGTTTCAGGACTAATCTTAATTATTTTAGGACTGACATGGTTAAAAGATGGGGAGAAAATGGACCCGCCTTTGAGAAAAAGAATCATTATTGATTTAACAACAATCGCTTTGTTTTGGATTGTCTTTGAGTTTTGGCACTTCTCAAGCTCAAGAGCTTATGAAAATGAAGTAAATTGGATTATTAATGGTTCACTTGCTTTCTTTGGCGCACGAATGATTCAATTAATTTGCCAAGTAAATCCGATGTTTCAAGAGTTGGTAAATTATTTGAAATCTAAGAACGGCAAAACAGATGTTATTGAAAATGAAAGTACGGAGAAAAACAAATGAAAAAGTTAATTAAAAAGGCTGCCATTGGTATGGTAGCTTTCTTTGTTGTCGCAGCAAGTGGACCTGTATTTGCGGCAGTCGGTGACCAAGGGGTAGACTGGTCAAAATATAACGGAACTTACGGTAATTTTGGCTATGCTCATGATAAATTTGCTTTTAGCCAAATTGGCGGAACTTATGGTGGTTCATTTGTGGACCAAGCGACTTATTCAACGCAAGTTGCATCGGCAATTGCTCAAGGTAAACGAGCGCACACTTATATTTGGTACCAAGTCGGAGGTTCACAAGAAGTAGCAAAAGCAGCACTTGACCGCTATTTACCAAAAATTCAAACGCCAAAGAATTCTATTGTAGCTTTGGACTATGAAGGTGGAGCAAGTGGAGATAAGCAAGCAAATACTGATGCGATTCTTTACGGAATGCGTCGAGTAAAAGCGGCTGGATATACTCCAATGTATTATTCTGACAAGCCTTACACTTTGGCCAATGTTAATTATAAGCAAATCATCAAAGAATTCCCTAACTCATTATGGATTGCGGCATATCCAAATTATGAAGTAACCCCAGTTCCAAACTATAGCTTCTTCCCAAGTATGGACGGAATTTCAGTATTCCAGTTCACATCAACTTATGTTGCTGGCGGACTTGATGGAAATGTTGATTTAACAGGAATCACAGATAATGGATACGGAAAACAGCAAGGCCAAGAAGTTAAACCCGATACTGCTACACCGGCCATTGAAAATGGTAAAGAAGCCAATGAAGTTAAAGGAAACGATGTAGAAGTTGGAATGACGGTTAAAGTAAACTTTGGCGCTAAGAATTATGCCACAGGAGAAACAATTCCTCAATGGGTAAAAGGTCAACCACATAAAATCATCCAGAAGAATGGAGATACTGTCTTGCTTGATGGTATTATGAGCTGGTTATCCGTTCATGATGTGGAAACTATTGATGCTTCTGCAAGCCAGCCAACGACACCCGCAAAAAGTTATATTGTAAAACAAGGTGATACACTTAGTGGGATTGCTTCAAATTGGGGTACCAACTGGCAAGAATTAGCACGTCAGAACAGTTTATCTAACCCGAACATGATTTACTCTGGTCAGGTTATTCGCTTCACAGGCGGTCAATCTGGGGCTACAGCACGAACTTACACAGTACGCTCTGGCGATAACCTTTCATCAATTGCCAGTCGATTAGGAACAACAGTTCAAAGTTTAGTTTCAATGAATGGTATTTCAAACCCTAATT
>OCAM01000960.1_pt1 | contig 19494 bp, 16 predicted proteins | sample 1538281 | NCBI WGS metagenome assembly OCAM01 (sample SAMEA2580273, study PRJEB22360) | human gut metagenome | biome: human gut; feature: human-associated habitat; material: faeces | place: Denmark | collected 2008/2010 | reverse complement strand
TCTGGAATCGAAGTGTCTTTCTTTTATGCAAAATCACGAACTTGCTCATTTATAGTTTTGAGTTATTTATAACACGGGAATAAAGAAATGATTAAAAAAGCACTGATTTTTCTTAAAACAAAAAATTCAGTGCTTTTTACAGATAGAGTAAATTACAAATGACAAACCATCCAACCCCTAATATCTTCATAAATATCTTCTTTGTCTGTCTCATTAATCAACTCATGTCTGTCATCTTTATAAAGTTTTATCGAAATATCCTCAATCCCTGCTTGTTCGTAAATTTCATAAACATTTTTAACTGCTTTTCCATAATTACCAACCGGATCTTCCTCTCCTGCAATCAAAAAAACCGGAAGATTTTTTGGTATTTTTTCAATATTATTTTCATTCTGTATGAACGACAGCACCTCCAATAAGGTACGGTATCCATTTACCGTAAAGGAATATGTACAATACTTATCTGCGTTATATTTATCCACAATAGCTTCATCCTTTGTCAGCCAATCATTTGATGTCCTGACGTTTGGAATACGAGCATTAAATTTGCTGAAAAACATATTTTTCAACATCCTGGATCTATAGCGATCTCCTTTAAATAATTTGGTCAGCGATACCATTATTTTACCAGCTTTCAGCACACTTCCGGACTGATTACCTGTTCCAGAAATAATCACTCCATCCAATTCATTTCCATATGTCATGATATAACGTCTTGCCATAAATGATCCCATACTGTGTCCAAACAAAAAGTAAGGGACATCCGGATAATTTTTCTTTGCAAAACAGGTTATTTTATATAAATCTTCAACCACTGTTTCGCTCATATTATCTGAACAAAAATACCCCCAATCGTCATCTGTTTTTGCCGTTTCTCCATGGCCGAGATGGTCATTCCCAACCACAAGAATGCCATATTGATTTAAATACCTTGCAAATTCATCATAGCGTTTTATATATTCAACCATTCCGTGAGAAATTTGAACTACTCCTATGACTTGAATATTCGGTTCCCAAATGACAACATGCAGCTTATTCTTTCCGTCTGTGGATGGTATATATACTTCCTTCATTATACTTGCTCCTCATTTTTTCCGAGAGTCATCCATTTTATTCAAAACACAAGCGCATTCTTTAAATCTGTAAATATCACACCAAGCGCATATGCTCCTGCATCCGGATATCCGATACTTCTATCACCAACCGTACCTGCGCGTCCCATTCTTGCAGCAATTGCTTCTGTATCTTTCGCACCTTGCACCGCTGCCTGTGCTGCCTTTGTAAAAGCATGTTCGAAGGTTTCTTTTTTATCGGCGCAAGCCGTCCAGGTATCTGCACACGGAACCAATGCATCAATCAGTGTTTTATCTCCCACTACTGCACCTCTGCCAAAAGAATATTCTCCTGTTTTCTGGATTCCCGTTACTGCTTCCTGCATCATATCTGCAAATTCAAAAATCGTAAGCTCCGTTTTTCCATCTGCCTTTTTTCCTGCTGCCCGGAATGCAGATCCCCAGATTGGTCCAGATGCCCCGCCGCAATGTTCCATGATCACCATAGAACATGCCTGGAGAAATTCTCCTATACTGGATGTATGCTCTTTTGTAAGTTCTTTCCATTCTTTTTTAAGCTGGCGAAATCCTTTTGCCACACTCATTCCAAAATCGCCATCACCGGCGTGAGAATCCAGTTCACAGAATGGAATCTCGTTTTTGATAATGCAGTGGCTCATGGTTTCTACCATATAAACGATATTTTCCAGCGTGATTTTTTCATTTCTTACTTCTGCACAAGCTTTATATGATTCTTCTGTCAAATCCTCTTCTTTACATTCACGTATTTCTTCCTCAAGTACAATTTCCGGAACATGACCCTTTACAGAAAATGCTGGTGCTTCCGATTCCTGATCTAAAAGCTCTTTTAATTCTGCATTCATTTTCATAAAAGTTAAAGAGGCTCCAAGCATATCAATGCTTGTCATATAATTTCCTGCAAAGCTTCTGTAAATGCGTATATTTTTTTCATGAAGAACCTTTGCGACTGCATAATTGAAAAGATACAATTCCTGAAGAGGTGTGCTTCCGAACCCGTTTACCAGAACCGTCACTTCTTCTCCTTGCGTCACATTTAATTCTTCCGCCAATGCATCTGTCATTCTTTTCGCCAGCTCATCTGCCGAAGGAATATTTTCTCTCTGAATTCCCGGTTCCCCGTGAATGCCAACACCATACTCCATCTCATTTTCTTTTAATTCAAACGTAGGAGTTCCTTTTGCCGGAACCGTACAAGAACTCAAAGCAAATCCTATGCTGCGCACATTACTTATTGCATTTTCCGCAGCAGCTTTTACCTCTTTCAAAGAACCGCCTTTTTCTGCTGCAGCGCCTGCTATTTTATGTACCAGAACTGTACCCGCAACGCCTCGTCTGCCAACAGTATAAAGGCTGTCCTTTACAGCAATGTCGTCATCTACTTTTACATAGTCCACTTGAATTCCATCTTCTTCTGCAAGATGCGCTGCATTTTTGAAGTTCATCATATCGCCACTGTAGTTCTTTATAATCAGAAGTGTACCCTTATCACCTGCAGTTTCCTTAATTGCCTGATACACCTGAATCTGAGATGGTGATGCAAAAACATCTCCGCAAACAGCCGCATCCAGCATTCCCTTTCCCACAAATCCCGCGTGTGCCGGTTCGTGCCCGCTTCCTCCGCCGCTTATCAGGCTGACCTTATTCTTATCAAGATTTTTTTTTCGAATGACCTTGTATTTTTTTACAAATTCCAAATCAGGGTTTGTCAGGACAAGTCCTTTACACATTTCTGTCACAACGGTTTCCGGACGGTTAATGATTTTTTTCATACTTCATGCCTCCCACCCTTAACATTTGAGCGTTTTGTATTCTTTTCCAATAGAATCTGCAAGTGTAATCGCTGCAGCAACCTTTTCCACGGTAATCGGGAACGGCATTGCATAGATAGATTCCTCTGGAATACAAGCCTTTTCTGCCACCTGATACAGTTCTTCTTCTGTGATGTGATCCACGCCAATATCCTCCAGACAGACCGGAAGTCCAATGGATAAGCAGAAATCAAGAACTTCTTCTATCTCCTCCATAGGAGCATTTTCAAGTGTAAGCTGCGCAATGGTACCAAAGGCTACTTTTTCGCCATGAAAATATTTATGCGTTCCCTCCAAAATGGTAAGCCCATCATGGATGGCGTGCGCTGCTGCCAGGCCGCCGCTCTCAAATCCAAGCCCGGAAAGTAAAATATTAGTCTCAATTATCTTTTCCAATGATTCTGTCACTACATGATTTTCACATGCAATCTTTGCTTTCCATCCATCTTCTAAAAGAGATTCATAACAAAGAGATGCTAAGGCAAATGCCGCCTTTGTTCCCCTCGCTTCACCACATACACCTTCTCGGAATCCACATGGAAGTCCTGCATTGACTTTTGAATAAGACTGTACATTTGCACGCGCTTCGAAAAATGTAGATAACGCATCTCCCATTCCTGATACCAGAAAACGAACAGGCGCATGGGCAATTACTGTAGTATCAATCAAAATCACACTTGGACTCTGTTTAAAATATGCATAATCATCAAAAGCACCTTCCGGCGTATATAAAACTGCTGAATGACTGGTTGGTGCATCTGTAGCCGCAATGGTAGGCACTACGATCAGATTTTCTCCTTCTGCTACACACTTTGCTGTATCAATAGCTTTTCCACCACCAAGACCGATGGTACATGTACATTTACTTTCTTTTGCCAGTTCCTGTAATCTAGCAACTTCTCTTCTTGAACATTCTCCACAGAATCCACTTTCCACAAAACGAATATTAAATTTTTCTGCAGTACGTTTTAATTTTTCCTGTACCCTTTTTACATCATCCGGGTGAGCAATCAAAAGTGCTGAATCTCCAAATGTTTTCACAAAATAACCAAGATTTAAAATCTCATCTTCTCCCTGTACATATTTTGTTGGACAGATAAATGCCTTTCTCATAACGATTCCTCCATTCTTTCTCCGTTTATTTGATGGCATTATCTTATTATATATTTACACTAATTTCTGTGTGATTACAAATCTTGTTTTTGTATATTTTGCTGTTACTTTTTTGATTTATCATTTTTAAATTGCACTTTTATGATGAATTGTATTAATTTCACATTTTTTACTGCATATTTTTTCTATGTTTGCGATAGATTCCCGGTGTCATTCCCACTTTTTTCTTAAATGCCCGTATAAAGTATCCCGTCTCATTAAATCCCAACCGGTAACCAATATCGCTCACAGACCAGTCTTCTGTTTCCAGCCATTCCTTTGCTTTTTCTATTTTTGCATTAGATACAAATACCGAAAATCCTTCTCCTGTCTCTTTTATAAATAACCTGCTTAAATGACTTGCACTTACATGACAGATGTTTGCTGTTTCTGAAAGGGTAACATTATTTTCTAAATTTTCCACAATATATTTCTGTGCCATTTCCACAATTCTATTTTTTTTCACCATTTCTTCATTCTCTTTATGAAGAACGAAACCTTCCTCGTGTACACCCGTGACATTTTGATTTTCCCTCTCTACAATATAGTTGCAAATATCATATAACATATATGAAACTGTCTTTATCTTATCAAAATCTAATTTTCGAACCTGCTCATATTCATCTTTTAAAGCTTCTAATTTTTCTTTGATTATTTTATTTTCCGGGACAGAAGCAATCCGCTCTAAATCATTATAATCGGTCCTTACCTGACCAATCATCACAGCACCTAAATATGTCTCTTGAAACACGATAGGAATCGCCACATCCACCATTCCAAAGCAACACTTATAGATATATGGTTTATTTTCTCTCACTGCTTCCGCTCCGCCTCGGGAATCACATTTTTCACAGTATTTTTTCAAAACCTCGTCTGATCTTACTTTTTTACAAAACTCACAGCAGCCACTATGCTTTGTAATCGGTCTCCCCTTATAATCCACCATCAAAATTGCCATACCCGTTGTTTTTGCCAAAGAATCCTGTACTGTTTCCCATTTTCTTATTGAAAAAACTTTCTCTATTTTAATCATTGATGCCCCCAATTATCTTTTATATCCATCATTTTATCAGAAACTATTTTATATATTATAACAAAGGTCATAAATACTTAACAGACAAGAAAGAAAACAATTTATTCTATCATTTCCATAATCGCATTTAGGATTAAAATGTCTAATCTACAGGAACAGATCGACCAGCAAAAATCATCCATCCGATCTCTAAAGAATCTGACACAAGATTTAAGAACCGTAGACAAAAATGTGGAAGCAATTCTCCACAAGCAGGTTCCAAAAAAACAAAAGACACGGGAACCCGAATTATAAATCATTTTACGAAGGAGGAATTACAATATGACACAAAATGAATTTAATGTTGTCCTTGAACAACAATATCTCCCGCTTTTTATTGTCATACTAATGCCACATGTCAATCTTCTTCCTCTGGTTCAATAGAACTATCTAAAACATCTTCGTCGTTATCTACAGTCTCTTTCGATTGGTCTGTTGATTCTGATTCTTCCTCCTTCCTTTCGTCATCTGGATTTTCTGGTTCATCTGTTTCATCTGTTTCATCTGTTTCATCTGTTTCATCTGGTTCATCCGCATCCTTTGAGTCTCCAGACTTATCGGTTTCATCTGTTTGATCAGGTTCTTCCTGTTCCTCCCTTTTCTCATTTTGCTGTTCTAAAATATCTTCATTCTCATCATGATTCGCTTCCTCTTCTTTTTCAAAATCATCTGCATCTTCATACTCAGATAATTTTTCTTGAATCGATTCTTTTAATATAGGCTCCTCCATAAAGGACGGATTCTTTTCCAGCAATTCCAGAATCTCTTCTTCTGTAGTCTCATTTACCACTTTATGGAAACTCTCGTCGGCTAATATCTGCTCTGCCAGATATATCCCCAAACTTTTGCCTGCTTTCTTTGCATTTTCAACATCTTCTTTATCCCCTGCAAGGTAAAGTAAATGTTCCGTACCAAATGTTTTTTCCAAACGCCTCTGCAATGCTGCACGTTCCTCTTCAGATTCGTCCTCCAAAAAAGCATATCCCACAATAATGGTTTCTTTATCCAAAAGATCCTGTGAAAAATAGTTCTTGATTGTTTCTACCTTTTCTCCTTTTATCTTTTTCTTTTCTTCTCTTGTAAGAGAATCATTCTTTGAATCGGCTTCTTTCACTCTGTTTTTTTGATTCAAAACTACTTCAACCGCTTTTTCTCCATCCACAGATACCATGGCGTAAGCCTTTTCCGGCTTTGATAATACTGCAAAAGATGTAACAAAAAGCGCACATGCGGCTGCTACTGCAACCATCTTCTTCCAAAGTGTTTTATGTTGATTTCCGCTCTTCTTCCTTTCTGCAAACGGGATGATGGATGCATGGTTTTCTTCCTTGAAAGAATCCTTTTTCAATATATCTTCTTCCAATATATAGATGCGATCCCCCACCTTCATACCGTCTTTATATACAATGCGAAGAATCTGACCGTCTTCTGCCATAACAAGCGCATACGTTTCTTTTATTTCCATTACAATTACTTTATGATACATGGTGATGACACCTCTCTCCCTTAATCCAATAGACTAATCCTGGAAATTGTTTCACAAATATAATCAATACGGACAAAATAAATTCCTTACTCCCCTTTACAATTTTCTCTGTAACCCTGGAAAGCCTGGCAACTTTACGGATTGGAAGTTTCTTTTTTAAATACGTTTCTTCTACTGTTTCTTTGTCTTTACTGGCAATCTCCGCTACTGTTACTGCTCTTTTTCTTGTATCACTATGTTTGGGCGCCCGATCTGCAAGAACTTCCAGCGTTAATCCAAACAGCAGCAATTCTTCCCGATACTGAATAATTTCTTCATGAAGGCTGCTGTTTTCTTCCTTTTCTTCTGTAAAATCTATCCCGTCTTCCTGCATTGCTTCCAGAGAGACCTCAGACGATTCCTTTCTTTTTTTCCCTAAATAAGTTTTCAGACGGCTTTCTATCACTAATTTTGCAAATCCCAGAAAATTTCCTCTATCCTCATCATATTTTTTCACCGCTTCAGTAAAGGCGATTAATGCTATGCTGAATTCGTCGTCATTTTCAATCGAAACATATTTTCCCGTAAAATTGCTTACTGTCCGAATTAAAAAAGCCATATGCTGATTTATAAGCTGATCCAGATTTTCTAATGCTATCTTTTCACCTGGAACCATAGCTACCCCTTCTTTCTATATCCTCATTCCGAATTCTATTATATCATGGGGAAACTCTATTTATCACGCATTTTGTGCTAGCAAATTTACACTGTCAATTCCACCCAGTTCAAAAATCGTTTCAATAACTTTATTGCTGTTTGTTTCCGGAATCTCTACTTCATATACCAGCTCAAAGGAATCGGCAAGAATATTTTTAGCCTTTACCAGATTACTGTTTGTATGATAACCGACAATCTTCTGGATTTGATCCAAGTCTGTATTACTTCCTCTTACAACCAGTAACAAATGCTGGTTTTCCGTTCCGGTATTTTTTGTCATAAACATTACGCCAGCTAAAACCACACTTCCAATACATCCAATCAAGTAACTTTGTGTTGCAGAAGCAATGCCAATTGCCATAGACCAGAAAATAAACCCGATATCACGCGGATCACGAATATTTGTACGAAATCTTACAATTGATAACGAACCGATCATTCCAAGGGAAAGTGCAATATTCGTTTGTATCAGATCCATCAGGATGGTAGATATAATTGCTAATGCCACTAAAGTTGCTGCAAATTTCGGCTGATAGGATTGTTTCGTATTGGATAAACGATAGGTTACCCACAAAATTGCCGCAAACAGTAAAGCTACTGCCAGACTTATCCATATCATTATTCCACTTGGTTTTATTTGTATTGCATTCATAAAAGAATTTATAGTTTCTTCTAACTGCTGATTCATATTCCTGCTCCTTTCCTTACCCCTTTAATTGTTCAATCTGAATCTGTTCACCATTCAAAATAAAATCCCACGCAAGTTGGTCTCCTTCTGAATAGAAACTTTCCACATCAAAGGCATCCAATCGTGCTTCTATCTCCGGATTCACCGAATCTGAATTTTCTTCTTCATTTCCCGTAATGAGCCCGTATGTTGGTCTGATTTTTTCTAAAAATGTAACCGATGTCGCATCATTTTCTCCATGATGTCCCAGTTTTAAAATATCTGTTTTCTGAACTTCCCCACTTTGTAAATAAGCAGCTTCTTCTCCGTATTCCATGTCACCTGTCAAAAGGAAAGAGTTCTTTCCGTATTGGAAACGGAGAACAATGGAATTATTATTGGCATTTCTATAATCACATCTTTCCGGTATCCAGACATTAACTGTCACGCCTTCCAAATCCAATACTTCTCCACCTTCCAGATATTCCAATGGGACCTGATAAGAGTCCGCTAATTCCTGCATATCTACTTTTTCATATGAAGCATCATCCCTTTTGGAAAGATATATTTTTTCTATGGGGTAGTCTTTTATTAGATTTTTCACATTTCCGGCATGATCCTTGTGTCCATGAGATAAAAAAATACCTTTTAACTCTGTTACCTGTTTTTTCTCTAATACTTTTTTAATCTGCTGATAATCTTCTTTCTTCCCCGTATCACACATGTAATAAGTATCTTCTGGAGTTTTTAATAAAAACGCATCTCCTTTTCCTATGGTTATAAACATCAACTCAGCAGTTTTTCCTGTTACGGCAGGTTCTTCCTTTTCCTTTTTCCCACAACCGCTGAAACAGATTCCACATATTAAACAGCTAATTATTAAAAAAAGTTTTATCCGTTTCATATTGTTCCTCCATATCATGCCACTTTTGTCTTTGGCGCTAATACATTCACACCACGGATTCCTTCTATGTTACTGATCCGGCTGACCAGCTTCTCCTCTTCGTTCTTTTCAAGCTGCAATTCATATACCAGTTCAAATGTATCCGTAAAAACATTTTTACTCTGTACGGTAACACCTGCCTGATGCAACACATTCTGTACCAGTTCCAGTTGCTTTTTTTCTCCTCTGACAACCATCATCTGATGTTCACATCCTTTATCCAGTTTATGGAATACGACCAGTACAACTCCCATAATCAGCGAACTGGCAATCCCAGCGGTAAACGCTCCTACTGCAGACGCAATACCTATTGCCAATGCCCAGAAAACAAATCCTAAGTCCCTGGGATCTTTGGTATTCGTTCGGATTCTGCAAATAGACAGGGAACCCAGCACCCCTAAAGATAACAGGGGATTATTCTGAATCAGAGCCAGCAAAACAGTTGAAATCACTGCCAGCATCATCAATGTAATGTTAAACTTTTTATTATACGTTAAGGTATCATGGCACACTCTGTAAATCACCAGCATAAAACTTGCAACTACAAGGGTAAATAAAATACTTCCTAATAAATTCTGCATGGTTGTAATATAAGGCGCGGCAACCTGCTCTCCCATAAAAGTTTTCATCCAATTACTCATTTTCCTCATCCTTTCCTATGTATAATATTCTTTTAAAATCTGACGTGAAGTTCCAAATTTGCTCGGAGGTTTTTTGCTCAAATCACATTTGGAAAGCACATCTTGAATCTGTTTAAAAAGGAACCTGTCATATTTAATTTCCAGGATTGTCTGTTCCTTTGGCATCGCAGATTTAAAGTTTAAATGCCTGGCAAACAGATCATAGTTAAATTCACAAAACCGTAAGTTATTATCCATTGTAACGCGGGTATTGAAATTCTCATGCGTATATGCTCTTCTGTCATACTCTATAAGAGAAACCGGCCGGTATAACCGCGTTGTCATCAAGTCATACGCATATTGGGATATGGGGTTATGGTACTTCAACAAAACCTCATAATTTCTATGTAATACCTGTATTGCATCTTCGCGCGAAATCACAATACTTTCTTTTAGTTCTCTCCCAAAACTTTTCCGCTTTAATTCAAATTTTGCCACTTTATCATCTGGGTGATATACTCTGACACGGATTCTTTTCTTCTCATCCGCATGATTTTTTTTATCTTCATAATCTTCATTGGTCATGCTGTCAAAATATACACTTCTTACTGTATAACCATTGTAACCGCCATACGCATCCGGCGTTAAAAGCCGATCCAAGGCATCCAATAAATATAATCTGTCTGGAAGTGAAAGCAAATATTTTACTTCTTTTCTGGATACGGACAGCGTCTGTTCTCCTTCACTTTTTCCTCCCATAAAACCGCCTCCCTGGTTCTTTTTCTTTTTACACTACATAATACAAGGGTAATTTTTTATTTGGGTACTAATTCAAGAAAAAAAATCACTCCGTCTGAAAAATCAGATGCGAAGTGACTTTTTTCTATTCTATATATTATCTTATAAAACCAACATACTGTTACTCAGGCAATCCACTGTGCAGCATTTTTGTTCCATTAGTGTTTCTTCCACTTAACACTTTTCATTTAATAATTTGCTGACTCTGTCAACCGGAAATTTGTCATACATATCAATGATTTCAAACAAATTTAGAGGCAGTTCTTTTTCCCCAATCAAAGTTTATAACTATTTTTCAACCCTATACTCTTTTGCCAGTTTTAAATATGCAATTGATATTTCTGGCCTTAAAGTACAGTTCTATTTCTTCTTTTATGCCCTCAATCTCTTCTTGTGGAAAGTTAAAATCATCCAGCCAAATCATCATGCTTTCTTTTTCATCCGGTACCGCTTCAATGATCGCTTTGTAGATATGCGTTTCATCTCTTATTGCCAGAAGATAATTGTACATATGAACATTTTTCATGGCAATGGTATATTTTTTATTACTGTTTTCCTTTGTCACATTTACTGTTGTTTCTTCAATTTTCATTTTCCTATATGTATATCTAAGCTGCCATATCAAAATTCCGATAAGAAGTATATCGTATATGAACCAAAATTTCCCCATAAACAGAGGTGTCAAGAAGCACAGAATAACAACTAGCGGAATAAACCATAATGTTCTTCTAAATTTGCCTTTATAATTCATATTCCAGTAGACAACAGATTTCTCTTTTTTCTGTGATGCAGTATTTATATCTTCTGCATTTTCAATAACTACTGGGCATATTTTATGTAGCAAATTTGATACTTCTGTTTGGCGAAGTTCATCTTCACGCCATTCGTTGCTACCAGGGAATTGATATTCTTCACCATTAGAATATATAAACTTAACTTGTTCATAATTTCGAATAGAACCTTTATGTAAATAATAGATTTTTTTAATTTCATTTCTTGAAAAAAGACGTCCATCCATCACTATCCAATTTTCGCTAATAAGAACATGAAAATATTTTTGTAATAAACTACTCTGAAACATTACTTTTTCAAAACATTCTCCTTGCAGAGATTTCTTTAGTTCTTCTTTTGTTTTGATATGGTTTAATACAGGCGCACAGTGATAAGGTAATCGAATATATCGCCATATCTTTCTGGCTGTAAAAATAGTGATGAACCAAAATAAAGCTGTGAGGAATATAAATATACCACGAGGATCGTTAATAGTCATAAAGACTCCTCTTACAGCATAAAATAGGCAAACAAGCCAAATTGCTCCCAGTAAAATTTTCTTCAATGGATAGAACCTAAGCCATTCTATCTTTGATAAAAAATTTAATTGTGAAATTTGTAAATTATCTTTGGCTTTATTGCTTTCATCCGCAATTTGTTCTGTTAACTTCTTTCTAATATATTTAGGTGAATTAAATATCACAAATAATAATACAACAAAAATAATACCATACATCATTTTCAGCCCCTTTTTATCCGAACAACTTCAATTCTATTTTTTGTATTGTAGCAATTCTCTAATATCATTACAACAAAATTTTTCTCTTTTTTATAACATTTTTCTGTCAACCTTATATACAAAAAGGGATATTCTAATCTATTCGGTCAGAACATCCCTTTTTTCATCAAGCTCTATTATTTTTTCTGTCTATGCTTTCTAAAATAAGCAAGCACTGCAATCAGTAATAATGCTCCTGCTGCAAGTAAAACATACGCCATGACAGGCGTTGTATCACCTGTTTTTACCGGTTTACTTGGATCATCAGGTTTGGATGGATTAGATGGTTCGGAAGATTCCGGCGGATTTCCCTGATAGGAATTCTGGAATTCCAGATCTCCACACTTTTTTCCATCTCCCTTTTCTGCAACTACCTCTGAAACCAATTCTCCATTTTCACCATTTTTCACATAAACCGTAATCTCATAACAGCTTTTATCATATTGATACCGTTCTTTCTCTGCTGTTGTCTGTACCAATTGATAATGATAAACACCTGCATGTAAACATTGCAATGAAAATGTCGTTTCTACCTGCTCTCCGTTTAACGAAAAAGAGTAGATCCCATTTTTCGTATTTTCCGGCATTGGTGCTTCTTGATCTAAAGCACGAAATTCATAATTTCCTGTAAAATCCATTTCCTTGACAGGATTTTCCACCACAAAACTTTGCTTTACTGTCAATGGAACTTCTGTCATGCCAGCCGCCGCAAAAGCCTGTTTTACAGGAAAACACAGAAAACTGAACAATAGAGCGAAAACAAGTATCTGTTTATTTTTTCTCATATTGTAGGTCTCCCTGTTCCTTTTGGATTTCTTCCTGAATTCTTCCAACCAGAAGATGCCTGCCATTGGTGCTGTCGGAAGTACAGGTTGATAAAGTTACAAATCTTTCATCTTCCCGGAAAGAAAGTTCCTCAAAATAACTCGCGTGCTGTCGCACATAATCCAGGTACGCTGGCATATCCGTTTTTCTCTGCATCTGTGTATTATACAGAACGCTGTCATAGGCGTCTGCGTGGACGAAAGCAAAAAATTCAACCTCGTGCCACTTCCCTTCGTAATACAGTTGCCCACGAGAGTGCTTTTCAAAATAAGACGGTTCCTGATAATATTCTACTTCCCCAAACATCGCATCTTTTTCCATATGATGTCCATAAATAATACTGTTCATATCCGAAAAATCTTTTTGATTATTACAATCTAAAAAAATACTCCCGGAAAGGGAGAATGCTCCCAATGGATCAGTGTTTACATATTTGGAATTATCTTCTCCCTGTACCAGCGGATAATCAATATGGGTTCCATCCACGGTAAGCCATCCGATCACTTCCGGATTTTTCTTTTGAAGCTCCGCAAAGGAAATAAAATCCTTTGCGGTCGGCTTATAAGTTTCGTAAAGAGAAGCGTCTGCCTGCTGATTGATCTGTCTGGAATCCCATAGTCCGTAAAGTCCATAAAGCAATAATGGCATAAAGCAAAGTACAATCAGCCAGTTTACCGTCTTATCTGCAATCCGAATTATTTTCTTTGCGTTTTTCACTATTTTCCAGATGTTCTGCGTCTTTTTATGACTGCCAGAGAAACAAATGCTACGATTGCAACAGCTACCAATAAGATGAACGGAAGATTATTCATAAGGATACCTGTAGGTACAACACCACCCTTATGTGTATTGGTAAACGTTACTTTATTCTCATATTCTCCAACTAAGTTCCTTTTTCCACCTTCTTTTAAAGTATCCAATGCATCACCTTCCTGTGCTGCAGTTCTGTTTACAGTGGTTGTTCTATTTTCTACAACAGTAACACTCGGTGTATATCCATCCAGTGCATCAAGCTCTTTTACTACATAAGTTGTTCCTACCGGAAGATCATGAAATACTAATCGTTCTCCATCTGCCAGAGTAAATGGTTTTGCAGTTCCAGCTGTACATTCAACAGGTTCTGATCCAATTTTTCCTGTAAAGGTTGTCTGATCGGACATTGGTGACTTTGTAAAGGTAATTTCAAAATTAAATTCTTGCGTTTTATCTGCATATTTTCCAGTTGTATTTTTCTCTATCGTCAAAGTAGCATCATTCTTTGCATAGGTGTTTGTAAATAAAATTTTATCTGTTTTCCCATTTGCTCCTTGTGCTGTAATTTTTTCCACTTCTAATCCATTTGTTCCGTTAATCACATATACACGAAGTGTATAGATAGAATCATCATACGTTACGTTTGGCATACTTTCTTGTTTCTCTGTTACTGTATAAACATATTCTCCAACGTGTGGCCAAGTACCTTGAAAAGAAATAGCTGTAGTTCCTTCAAGGACATATTTTTCACCTATTAATGTTCCAGTCTGTCCCTCTGTAAATGAAACATTAGCAATCGTTGCCGGAAGTGCACCTGGTGTCTGTGATGTTGCTGTAAATTTAAAGGTTGCTGCCGGTGTCCTCAGTCCATCTGCCATTTCAAATTCTTTTGTAATCGGTACCGTTCCATTCTGATTTACATCCGGTGCAGTAGATTCCCCTGCCGCAAATACAGTGGTTCCCATACTCAATAACATCGTTCCTGCTAATATCAATGCTCCAATTTTCTTTTTATTGATCATATTCTTATACCTCGTTTCTTTTTTAAAATCCTCTGCGTCTCAACAGAGTAATTACTGATCCTTTGATTTCTTCTTTTTTTACCGTACCATAAATTCTGCTGTCCTTTGCATTGGTACGGTGATCTCCCAATACAAAGTATTCATCTTCCCCTACTGTCACCGGAAAAGTGATTCCTTCTGTATAAGGCAGCGTTTCTGTATAAATTTCTGACTCCTGCTGCAGATAGCCATTGATCTCCAACCCATCCTCCGTCAGATTGACTTCATCTCCTGCAACTGCAAGAATCCTTCGTACCTGAACTTCTCCGTCCTTTTCCAGTACCACCGTATCGGAAGGCTGGAATTCTTTCTGCAGCCGGTAATATACTGCCAGATCGCCGTCCTTAAAAGCCGGGGACATCATGTTGTCGCTTATGCGGCAGATACCAAAGATAAAAAGAAAGGTAACTGCCAACAATGCAACAAAAATCAAAATCTTTAATATCAGAAACAACAGATCATCTTTTATGGATGTTTCTTTTCGTTTCTCCTGTTTCATCTCTTCCTTCCTTTTTTCAAACGCAGAAGAGCTAACCCGCCAAATGACAGTACCGCAATCGCTGCCATTCCAAGTCCGGCACCAATTCCACCCATGCTGTCTGTGATTCCCGTAGCCGCAATATCAGACTTTTCGTTCACAACATCGACCATACTGTCTTCTACTAAGGTCAGCTTCCCTGTAGCTTGCTGTTTCTCATTTACCGTATAGCTTGTCTGATAACCTTCGACATTTTGCTCTGTAACGGTGATCTGAGTATTTACAGGTAAATTTTTAATCAGGATCTGCTGTCCATGTTTCAGCTTTATCTGTGCTTTGCCATTTTGAAAATCTAACGTATCGTCTTCAGGTTTTTGGTTTTGAGATTCAAAACCAGCTTTGATACTTTCTATGTAATTATACGTTCCATTTAAAGCACTTCCATCGCTGTTTTTTGCCTCAATATCAAAAATAAACTTTTTTGTACGATCTCCGTTTTTGCCTTCTACCACCTTGCTGACTGTCAAATCCAGTAAGCGTGTATTGGTTATTACCCAAGTCTGCTTCTCTGTGTCAAATCGATTCCCAACCTGATAATTATGATTGTTAATGGTAATATTCTGTCCATCCTCAATCACTTTCCCATTCGCATCTACTTCTACAACACGATATTTCCAGGTTTTTGACAAGTCTGCTTTATTAGAAGGAATTTCATAATAAGCGTCTGGATTGAACGAATGCTTCCACTGATTTTGTTCATTCAACGTTGCTTTTTCCACCTTTTTCCATAAATCCTGCTCCGATTTTCTTCTCTGTAATTGCACCGTTACTTCTTGTTCCTTATGTTCTGGACTTGTCCACTGCTTTTCCACATTGATTTTTGTATTTCCCCGAATCAGATAAATGGTTGCAATATTATTCGTTTCATCCACACTTGCAATAACTTTTGTTGTCTTAGGCTCATACACAACCCATGTTACATCTCCGCCTTCGGTATAATCTTTCTTGGCTATATTCTCCCCTTGTAAAATGTTCTGAATACTGGTAGATAGTGTTTTATTCCCATCCTGATACAAGTCAGTCACAAGTTTTGCACCCTTATTTACCGTATGTGTCCTCTCTTCAATCAATTGCTCTGTGTCAGTATCAATCTGTCCATTTTTTACGTCTGCCAAAATATATTGAACTACATACGGAATTGTCGGTTCCTCTTTATACTCTCTCCATACTGCCCGAACTGTCACAAGCGCATGGGTTTGAGCGCCTTTATGCGGCTCATCATTAAATGGGTTTCCATTTGTATCATCACTTTCCGGATCCGCTTTCATATAGAAACAGTGTTCCATCGTCTTCAAAAGGTCTACATCCAGAAAATATTCCTGCCCTTTTTCAGCAATATACGGTTTTCCTTCCTCATCTGTCTTTATGTTACCTGTTAAATATCCCCACATTTTATCATCAGTCTGTTCCCAACCAGTTTCCAAAACTTCCCAATGATCAAACACAAACCGATTCTTTTTATCTACTGGGACTTGATTGCTCACCAATAATCGCTGATTGTTGAGCAGATTATAGCCATCTTCCCCGCCATACTGCGTAATAGGCAAATTTGTAATATTTTCCGCTTTGGGTGCATTCACTTCTGTTTCATCTGCTCCATTTTGATAATCCAGACCAATCCGAATCGGATAAGCAGCAATATTTACTAATATAACTCCCTTATAGGCATCTTCCGGTCTATCACCAACAAATTCCTCAACTTCATCTGTTCCACGGAAGTAATAATATCCATCTTTACTTGGTTTCCAATCACTATAGGATACTGACTCATATGTTCCTATTTCTTGATTATTAGCAGTCCCTTCATCTGTACGATTCAAATATAAAATGTATTTTTCTTTATCGCCATCTGGATCCAGCTTTACAGTACCATTTTTCTGCAAAACTACGCCCTCTTTCGTGGTAAATGAAATCTCAGGTTTATAGAATCCAGTTTGTCTTTGGAAGCGGAAAGGATCTGTCCACTTATTTTTACCTCCAAAACCCACTTTCGCAATTTTCGTATCTGGATGCATTTCATTCCAGGATGAAGTTGCTCCATTAAAATTAGTCGCAGAAAAATATCCCGGTTTAAATACCCCCAGCATTTCATGAATAACATATTCTTTATGCCTGTGACCAACCATATTCCCACCAGAAATCGTGATGTCTTCATAACAGTTGGTAATTTCTAATTTGTAATGCCTACGTCCTTGATAAGCATTTTCTCCTCCTTTTGATGTTACTGAAAGTGTCACTTCGGTTCCTGAATCCAATACAGTCTTTGCTACTCTTGTTTCATTTACTTCATTCAAAGAAATCATTGGAATTAAAAGCGTTTCATCATTTATTTCCAACTGATCCAATTCCCAAGTATGAAACTCTTGTTGTCCTTGACCTTGATCGATCATAGGATGATCCCCACCTTTACTAGTGACCCCATCCCATTCCCATGTAAAAGAAGCTCCCGTTTCATCTGTCGGCATTACAATCGTCTTCTTCGTATTCTGCTCATTTGGCATTTCATTTGGACATACTTGTATTCTTCCCTTTGCATAATCTGTCTGCGACCATAAATATGCATCAAACTGAATCGTTTCTACCTTTTTGAATTTTAATTTTATAATAACGTCATCTGTAATTCCCTGCAAATTAAAAGACGTTTCATAAGTCATTTCCTTGGGGCTACCTTGTTTCAAAATAATTTGGTTCGGCTTCTTTTCATCTCTTTGAAACACCATCATATCTCCAATTTTCCCTTTAGGGACGTCTTCGTGATGGTTCTTTTCAGCATAATAAACTTCTGCCTGATATCCTCTCGGAATTTTAACTGTTACGCTAAGTTCTTCCCCCTTTCTCACGGAATATGCCCTATCGCTGCCAAACACATCATCAACAGTCCAACCACCAATGGTTTCTTCCATGTCTGTTGCTTTATTGATAATTTCATAATTGACCTGATAATCAGAATCATGCTTATACTGTAATTTAATTTTTTCACCTTCCTTTAAAACTGCATATACAGTTTTATTGGTGATTTGTTTATCTGTTGTATAATAAATATAATCTTCTTTTATCTTGTCATTATAGATATGCAATGTTCCCATATAATAGACATTAACATTTTTCACATGGGCTTTTAAATACGAATGATTCTGATCATTCCGATTTTTTACATAATAAGGAACATGATCTTTAATTCTTCCCCCTTCTATTTCTTGAATTGGTTCTATAAACTCAAGATCATTACATGCTAAGTTCCCCTCTTCCGATGGCAAACACTCCAATTCAAAATTTTCAATCGGAATCTTCGCTCCATCCATCTGTACACTGTATCCCATTCCTTCTAAATCTGAGAGCGTAAATGGTACGTTTTCATCAAACTCCATCGTTTCTTCTGTGCTTCCATCAGTAAATTCCTCTGTGGTTTCTTCTGGAAGTTCTGGGGTATCACTATTTTGAGTTTCTTCTTCTGGAACTGTTTCTGTCGCATCCTCTGGAGATGCTTCCGGGACTTCCTCCGGTACAGATTCCGTTGTTTCTTCTGGAAGTGTCTCTAATGCTTCTTCTGAACCTTCTTCTGTTGTTTCCTCTGGAAGCGTTTCTGTAATTTCCTCAGATGTCACTTCCGTTATTTCCTCTGCAAATGTTTCTGGCGTTTCCTCTGAAATCGGAGTTTCGCTTGGAAGAACTGTAATTTTTCTGGTAGTTGAATACCTTTCTTCTGCATTTGTAGGAGAAACTGCTTCATATTCAATACGGTAAACAGAACCTCCACTTCCTGCATTCAAAACCCCTGATCCATCATACTGGTAATTTCCATTGGTTTCACATGTCACATTTTTTACTGTTACCTGTAGATTTTCTCCCGTAGGACTGGCTGCCGCCACTCCCTGCAGCAGATCTACTGTTTCATTTTCTCCTACTTCTAAATCTCCCGTTCCGGCAAACATATTACTTTGTGCAAATACATGCGGAACAGAAATAGAGGAAATCATGATTATAGCCAATAAAAGCGAAAAGGCAGAAGAAATAGCTTTTTTTAATTGCCTTGATTTCATGTTCTATTGTCCTTTCTCAATTTATTTTTTGTTTTCCATAATCTTCTTATTTTTTATTTCCAGACATTCCCTCTTTCCATTGATCATCATAAATTTATGCATACAAAAAGCACCATTGACCATCAAAAGTCAAAAGTGCTTGAATTTGTAAAATCATTGATTTGTTTGCACGCAAAAAGGGCAGAGTTTACCTCTGTCTGTCTGTCTGTCTGTCTGTCTGTCTGTCTGTCTGTCTGTCTGTCTGTCTGTCTGTCTGTCTGTCTGTCTGTCGCAAGTGTAACAGTCTCTAACCATAGCCGTCAACCCCTTTTTGTAATTTATTACTGATTCCTAATTCTCTTATTTTGACTATTTTATTTCTCGCAAAGTCGTTTGTCAACAGTTTTTCCCCG
>OCAM01000946.1_pt1 | contig 19964 bp, 26 predicted proteins | sample 1538281 | NCBI WGS metagenome assembly OCAM01 (sample SAMEA2580273, study PRJEB22360) | human gut metagenome | biome: human gut; feature: human-associated habitat; material: faeces | place: Denmark | collected 2008/2010 | reverse complement strand
GTATCGTCCGTTTTACCATCGCCTACTGCTCCATACATATATGGGGTGATTACGCCAATTGCTGCAACTTTAGCATCTGACTCTGCTTTTGTATAAGCTCCGACCTGAGAAGCTGTTACTGCATGCGGGTTAGATTTATTGTTGACATGAGAATCAAACTCTACTTTTGAAGCTTGTTTAACATTATCAACCTTATCGAGCCCTACCTGCGCAGCCGTGACTTTGTGAGGGTTGGATATATCTATCGTATGTGAATAAATACCTTCTTCAATATGGTTCATACGATTGTCAGTAACAACCGCACCATTTTCGATATTTTCTTCTTCAGTTTTTAGTTCATCATACTTATTCCAAGTTTGCTTTTCATAACTCATTATTTGCCAACCTCCTTAGAATTTTCTTGCTCATAAGTTTCAACTAATACTGATAATTTAGCATTATCAAATTCTAACTGAGTAATCTTAGATAGTAATTTATTAATCAATTTTTCTGCATCAATTTCTTTATTCATGCTTCCTCCTCTTTAAAGTTTTGTTCTTCAATTTCTTTAACTTCTTCAAACTTCATATCAGTTAATACCAACCTGTCGTTTTCGTACCCTCTTCTTTTACCTTTAATCTCCCAAGAAAATGGAAGATTTGGGACAGAAGACTGCACTGTGAAACTGGTTTTGTCTCTGGATGTGATATAAACAAAACCTTCACTATAGCTTTGTAAAAACACTTGATATTCATAATCTGTATTAATGACGTCAGAAAAATGTTCTTCTATAGGAACGATAACTGTACAATCTTCACCAGTTTCTGCTGTTCCGATATCGCCTAGATATGACTCAGCCGTTTCATAGGCTGGAGTTTCTCGGATACCATCTCTAGTCACATGAATCGCATTTTTCTTGCCTAATACAGAAAAATCACCAGTTACTCCAGTGTTTCCGCTAAGTTTAATATTATAATCTCCGAAGAGACCATAACCAACCGATATCGAATAATCCCCGCCTTGAATCCTCACACCTTTTTCACCACCAAATCTTATTCCAGAACGATCTGGAGACAAAAGATCAAGACCAATTGAACCGAACTGTGTTGAAGTACTGCTAAAAAAACCATCAAAAAAGCTGATCTCTCCATTATTAATTCTAAAACCTGAACCTTTAGAGTTAAATGAATGAAAATAACTATAATCCATGTCAAGGCGAATTAAATTATTATTTCCTGTTAAACAACCATGTTGAAATTGAACTGCTCCAATGTCAAGATCTATAGATAAATTTTTACCTTTGATTGTTCCAGTTGATATATTCGAAGCATTTAAATTAATAACATTTATATTATTCCCATTTAAGGTTCCAGTTGATATATTCGAAGCATTTAAATTAATGATGTTAATTAACGAAGCGTTAATTGTTCCAGCATTTAGTTTTGAAGCGCTCAAATTACCAATCATTGCATCTTTAATGATGGCATCATCTATTCGAGTTTTATCGGTTAACCAAATTTTTGCACCCGTAATTTTTAACCACTCTTTACCATCCATTTCTTGTGATAAATTGATTGTTTTGACAATTTCATCAGATGGAACGGAATTATTGATTTTTTCCTGAATTTCATCAGATAATCTTGTAGAAGTAGTCATTACCCAATCGTAAGTTCCGTCCGCAAGTTTCGTATAAATCCATATTTCATCATCAGGACCGTTCTTTTTGAACCAAATATCTCCTTCTTTGGGATAAGGAGGTTCTTCTGTTCCGTCATAAACTGAATTTTTACCCGCTGCATCAACACGAGAATTAATCTCTTTAATAATTTGATTAAGCGGTGGAGAATATGCTGATACTGTTTGAGCTGAGGAGTTAGTATTTGCTGAACTAGTTGCTGTCAGCCCTCCTTTAAAAGTTAGGGTATAACTCAAATTAGGAGTTTTAAATGGCGTACCATCTCTATCAGTGAGCGTTAACCAATCTCCAGTTTCTAGCGCTGGATTTCCTCTCCAATTTAAAGTAAAAGGATAAAAATTGATGTTTTTTACTTTCTGATAAATATCATCAAGTAAACTTTGAGTCATTACTTTATTTTCTAAAACAATTTGTGGACCAGTATTACTACCCGCTAAATATGTAACTTGTTCATTTCCGCTTTTGCTTTGAACAGGTACTGTACAAGATATCCCACCTATTTTGTACATCAATTCATTTTTAGTTAGTCCCTTTTGAAAATATTCTGCTGGCGAAACTGCAAACTTAGGATCAATTAATTGCATGATCTCTAATTGATTTGTCCGGCTAAACCTTGCATAACCAGCTTCAAATTGAGCGATTAAACCTATTGCTTGCCTGAAAGTATAACCCTCAGGTTTTCTTATTTTTTGGGTGCTAATCATTGAAAAGTTGGTTTCATTAATGACAGAACCGCTTTTATTAGCAACCTCTAAAGCTATATCTCGAATGGAAGCAGGATAGGTTAGTTCAGAAACATACTCATTTTCTAAAAAAACAAAACGATCACTCGCTTCAAGTGTCGTTTTATTCTCGTTTCTATCTGGGTCACACTTAGTGACATAAAAAGTTCCAATTGAGACATATTCATAAACCGTTGGTTTATAATGAATCAATTTAGCATAGCCCACTCTTGCACTTCCCACTTTTTCAGGCGGGATATTATCATAATGATAATCAGCATCATAAGTTGCTATTCCTACTTCTACAGTGACTTCTGTTAGTTCTTTAATATTTTCAAGTATTGAACAAAATTCTATTTTTATAGAATTTGAAAATGTTGAACCTATTTGAAATGTTTCACCAGAAATCGAACCACTACTATATACCCAACTATTGATATCATTTTTTGTAAAAACTTTATCACCAACTTTTATTCGAGTCTCAAATCTTCGATTCTCTGCTTTCATAGCATTATTAAAATCATCTGAGACAGTAAGCATTTCTTGTCCTCCTATTTTTCTATTAGGTCCACAGATAAGTTTTCCCACTTCATTGCTTTAAACTTATCATTCCATGAGTAAGAAGGCATTGTAGAATCTCCAGCATAAAAAGTTTTACTTCTTTGTCTTCCGATTTGTGGGTCTGGATAGATTACTACAAAAAATGGTTGATTAATTCTTTGTAAAATATCAGATACTTCTGAGTCACTCAAAGGGCCCCATTTAATGTTTAGTTTTGTTTTTTGAGCAATGACATCTCTTACCATTTCTCCATTTGCATTTCTCCCTGAGGAGTCAGCGTCAATTGTTGAAATACTGACGCTGAATTCTTTAGGAGTTTTTACCGTCACTCCATTAAATTGTAGTTCGGCAGACATAATCCCTCCTTCTAAATGTTAAGCTCAGTGTACCCAAGCTGTTGATGGTATTTATTGATTTCTGACACTGCAATTCGCCCAAACTCTCTGCCTCCGATATTTATCACAATATCTCCATTTGAAGTTTGGCTAGTTTGTGCGCCTAAAGATTGAACAAGCAACATGATGGCACTTGTTAATGAACCATTCATATTTGCCAAACCATAGCTTGAAACATCTTGACCTCCACCAAAGCTTCCAGAATTACTGTAATCAGTTGGTTTGTCCGTGAACATTTCAGGCAACTGCAAAGTTTCAAATGATTTGAAATCACTGATAGAGTTATATGGATTATATTTAGCAGGAACAACCATTTCTCCTTCATGAATCATTGCTAACTGATCTTCAGGAACATATGGCGTACCTTTTGCATAACCGTGTCCATGCCCAATCACTTGAAGCATACCAGGGTCACCGTAACGCCCCATTGCATAATGAATTGCAGCAAGTGCATTATCATATCCGTTAAAGATATTTCCATGCCCTGGGAATTTATTTGCATTGAATGTGGCCGAGATGGTTTGTAACAATCCTTTGGCCAAGTCACCAGTAATCGTATTAATATCAGTATATCCACCTTGGACGGCTTTCTCATTACCTCCTGATTCACTTTGTACTTGTCTTAACCAAGCATTGACATAGTTTTCAGAAGTCGATACACCGTTCATTGATAGAGCTTTTTTAATAACTGGTCGCCAACGTTCGACACCAGTACCAGATGGGCTTTCTGAGCCTTCTGAGAATGCCTTTTCAATCATTCCCATCGCTCCATTAGCCATAGTAGATATCCCACCAGTCGCAATAGATAACGCAGGTTCAACTGCTTGAGAAAGATTAGTAAACTTACTTATTGCAATGTTTAAAATCTTTTCTGGGTGAGTGGCATAGTCCCAAATATCGCCAACCATTTCTTTGGCTTGGTTCCATTTTTCGCCCATCCAATCACCGATACCATTTGCATAAGCAGGCATTCCTGACATTGCTTTTGCAGTTTTAGCACCGCTCAGTACTTGGGTTCCTTTTGGTAAATCAACCATGAGATTTCTCACTTTAGGGAATAGCCCAGTTTTACCATCCGGTGTTCGATACATTTCTTGCCATTGGCTACCTGATCCATCATTTACTAATGCTGGCCCTCCTGGGTGACCGTCAGTACCGTTAGCATATCTTGGTACACTCCAGTGACCTAGTCTATTACCTGAACCAACTTTACCAAGAACCCAGTTAATACCGTCAATAACTCCATTAACGGCACCACCAATGACCCCAGCAATACCATTACCAATTGCGGCTGCACCTCTTTTGACTGCATTCACTCCATTTTCAAGCCCAGAACCTATTGTCTTACCCATTCCAGAAGCCCATGAAGCAACATTGTCAAATGCACCCTTAGCTGTAGATTTGATAGAGTTGGCATAACCACCCATTTTATCTTTCATGCTAGACCATGCATTGGATGCATTGTTTTTTGCATTATTAGCGGCATTTGTAACAGAATTTTTCACATTATCCCAGGCATTACCGGTACCACTTTTTATCTCGTTCCATTTGTTAGATATTTTTGAACCAATTGAATCAGCAGTATCGTGAACAGATTTCTTGGTATCGTTCCACTTGTCAGAAGTCCATTTTTTAACATTATCCCAGGCATCAGAAGTTCCTTTTTTAACATCGTTCCACTTCGTAGAAACTTTGTTACCAATGGATTCCGCTGTATCACTAACTGATTTTTTTGCATCATTCCATTTATCAGAGGTCCATTTTTTAACATTATCCCAAGCTTCTGAGGTAGCCTTAGTAATATCATTCCATTTTTGGGAAATCCATTTTCCGAGTTTACCAGCTGCTTCTGTTATAGTATCCCAGTTTTTAACTACTAAGACACCAATCGCTATAATAGCTCCAATGGCTACAATCGCAATTCCTATCGGACTTGTTAAAAACGCTACCGCAGCACCAAGGGCTGTGGTAACTCCTGCTGCTATTCCTGCAATCACATTCCAAGCTCCGACAGCAAGAGTTACAATTCCCCAAGCTGCCGCAAAAGCCCCTAGTATAGTCGCGAATACTTGGACAGTAGTTTGATGCTTGTCAATCCAATCGCTCACTCCTTTTAAGGCATCTGCTAAACCATTTATAACATCAATGATCACTCCGCCAGTCCATTTAGCCAATGGTTGTAAGAAGTTATCCCACAGCCATTGTCCAAGCGGTTTAAGCGCATCAATTACTGAATTAACAACATTAATCGCTCCTGACAAAGTTTTGAGAAAAGCTGGTATTAAGTCTTCAATTGTAAAACTTGCAAGAGGTAACAGAACGTTCTTATAAAACCATTCTAATCCAGCACCAAGATTATCAGTGAGGGGTTCTAAGTTCTTTAATAAATTCTCTATTCCCTTAAGTAATGGAGAAAAATCTAATTTCTTAGCCCAATCGGCTGTAGCCTTAGTCATGTTATTTAGATGGCCTAGTAATTTATTAACTATTTTAAGGATATCAGAAAATATTTTCTTACCAGTATCTCCCTTTTCCCACGCCTTTTTAAATTGTTCTGCTAGATTACCTACCGTTTTGAAAATATTGGTGAATATCTCAAGGAGGTTTGCTGCTATTTCTTTACCAGTTCCATCATTCCATGCTTCTCTAAATGATTTAGCGATTGAATGAAGTAATTCTAATATTCTGTTCAGCCCATCAAATAGAGATTGGATTAAGGCAGTTCCTCTACCATCTTCATTCCATGCTTCTTTAAATGCTTTGGCTATATCGCCGATAATGTTAAGCACATCCGCAAGTAAAATCAATATATTTTCAATAAATAACTGACCTGTTCCATTTGTCCAGACCTCCATAAAGGATTTACCAATTGAACCAGCTAATCCGATAATTTGGCCTAGAGCATATTTCCAAGAGTCCATGACATTTTGCCCTTGATTTTTCCATGCGTCTTGAAACGGTTTGAAGAAGTCTTTCATGACATTTTGAATGTTCTTCATCCAAGCAGGAGTTGAATAACTACCAGTCGCAGCCCCAAAATCAATACCTGGCGCTTTTGTATCTTTATTTTTGCCAGTGTCATCATCGGTTTTATCTTGCAAACCAATACGATTAATCTCGTCAAAGCCCATGAGTGAACGTTGAAGTTTATCAACTTTTTTCTGCGCTTTGGAAGCAGATGAACCCGTATCATTCATTGCCTGAACGTTATTATAAAGTCCCTCAGCTCCTTTTTTAGAAGCTTGATAAGTAGTCCCAAATAATCCAGCAATAAACGAAGCTAATTGACCAGTTAATGTGGCAATTGCGCTCATCATTGCATTGATGGCAGGTAGAATCGCATTATAAATTGGATAGAATGCGGTCATCAAGTTGACTTTAATCTGATTAAGTGAGTTAGAAAACTGATCATTAGTCTTCAATGCACTCATCATTCCGCCAGCTAACTTACTTATTGCTCCACCAATTAATTGATAAACAATTAATGAAGGCAACAAATATTTCATAGATTGAAGAAAAGCATTGTTACCCATAGACATGCTACGAGTGCCTTGTGTGACTTTATTTGAATTTCTCGAAAAGAGATTCCCAAATTTATCTAATATACCAAATGAATTTTTCAATCCATTTCCAATTCCTCCAGCACCGTGAGAAATGGAGTTTGACATGCGGTTGAACACTCCGCCATATTTAGAAACAGCACGTTCAGATTGTTTCAATCCTGAGCCTGTCATACTAGCCCCAGCCGCAGCTGTTCCAGTTGCCATTGACGATTGACTAAGAACTGAATTAATTCGTCCTATTGCCTTTCTCAATGATTCTGCACGCTCTTCTGTTCTTTGATATTCTTTTTGAAGAACATCGTTACTACTTGCTAACTTCTGCATTTTGTCAGACTGTGCTTGCATTTTTTGAGCAGTTTTCAATGAATCTGGAGTATCAACATTTTTAAATCCTTTGTCAAAGCTTCCGACTGGTTTCAATTGATATTGATATTCCTTTTGTAAAGCTCGAACACTTTCACGCATTGTATAATACTTAGCTTCATTGGCATCCATTACTTTTGCAATTCGCTCTAAAGACGAAGGAACTGCATCAAACTCAGTCTTCATTGATCTAGCAAGACTTTTTGCTTGGTCTTGGTACTTAACCATTGATGCCTGAGCCCGTGCAATCTGGTCATCATATTTGACCGTTTGACCGCCATCTCCTTTTGCTGAAGAACTTTGACGCTGTGATTTAAGATAAGCCACTTTTTCTTGAGCAGCTTTAGCTTGACCCATTTTTGCATTAATTTCATTTAGCATAGCATCAATTTCTTTTGATACTTTAGGACGTGCTTTCTTAAATCCAGTAGATAAATTATCTCCAATACTTTCTGATGACTTCTTAGAAGAACTTTCAAGATGGCCCATCATCTTTTCAAAAGTTTGATTCATTTTTTCTAACTGTTTGCCAAATTGTGTTGCACCTTTATCAATATTCAGATTATCTTCGGTCTTTTTCATAGACTTGCCAGTGATATTTTCAAACTTTGACATAATTGCTTCTACACGAGGTAAAACTTTACTAAGCGCTTCATCCATTTTTGCAGTATTTGCATCAAACAGTATCTCTAGCGTTTCTAATTCCATATTTCTCACCTCCTTTTCTATTCAATATTTTTTAATTTTTATTTTGACTTTTTCTTTTACGAGTTTCCTGAATTAACATTGCATTTTGTCGCATGATTTCTTGGTCAGTAAGCATCGCTTGTTTCTTTTCTTCTTCCTCAGATACTGCTTGCTCTACTTCTTCCTTGAGTTGATTCAAGAAAGGGTAGGCGTCTTCATATTTAGGAAAATTCTTTGGATCATTAAAAGCATAGATAGCAAGCCTTTGTTGAGAATAATCAAACATGGCTTTTTCTTTTAGTTTATTCTCATGCCTTTTTTTATTTGCTTCAACTTGGACCATGATTTCATCAAAAGTCATTGCCCAAAAATCTGTAGAAGAAATACCAGCTTCAACTGCCTGAGGGTATAAATCCTCAAGCATGCTGGATAAATTATTGTAGGTTTTTAAAGGAGTTCGCTCGGTGCTTCTGGTTCGTTGTCCAGAGATTCCCCATTTGTCGCTTCGTTTTCCTTCTTGTCCTTGCCGAAAAAACCCGCTTCATCAAGCAATTCTTGAATGGCATTGAACAAATCAAAAGTAGTGTTTCCTGCTTCAACAAAACGTTCAAAAGCGTTAACTAAATCTGAATCAGAAACTCGGCTTGTTTGGTTTGCACCTTGAAGCACTACCAATAATTTGTTAGTTGCTGGCAGTTTAAAACCACCTTGACCATTTACAAAAAGTCCCATGAGTGATTCGTCCAAGCGTTTTTCAATAGCAATAATAGATTTACCATCCAAGCGCAATTGAAGATTTAAGCCACCAAATTCAAATTGTTTAGTTCCAGGAAGTTTTACGATATTTTCTTTTGTCATTTTTGTTTCTCCGATTTCTATATTTATAAAAAATAAAAAGGCTAGCCGCTCTGACTAACCTTTAGTTGCTAAATTATTGACCACTGCCAGCTGGTGCTGGTGTAAAGTTAGGGCCTGCTGATACAACCACTACTAAGTTAAATCCAAGTGCTTGGTTGACTTCGACACCGTCAAATTTATAAGATGGTTCACCTGTAAAGTCGACTTTCATACCATCAGGATAAGTCACTGTCCAATCTACTGACTTACCAGCTTTTACCAATGTATCGACATCTTTGAAGTTGTCTCCTTGATAAATGATTGCGAATTCCAAATTATCTGAATCCTGAATCCCTGCAATATATGCTTTCTTAGCTGAACCTAAGTGAGTAACATCTACTTTTTCTGGGTCAGAGCCCATTGCTGGGATAGATTTTACTGCTGCGACAGGTTTTGAAGTTGCGCCATCTTTATAAGAAAGGACTGTATCTTTTGAAAGTAATCCTGCTACTGTTGCCATGTTTATTTCCTCCTATTTTGAATAAACGTATTTTGTTTTATTATCCACGATTGCGGATAGTTCAATAATGACACGCTTTAAATCTGCTGTATTAGCATCTCTTTGCGTGCCTGTAAAACCAATATCACCAAATTGTTCGATAATATTATTAACGATAGTGGTCAAACTACTTTTAGAATATAATTCAATTGTGATTGACCACTTTGTTTGAAGTTCCTCGCCTCTTCCATCTACAAAATGTGGCGTATTAACCGTTCTGTAAATAGCTGTAGGAAAGTCATTCCATGTTGACGGATAATCAGTTGCTACTTTTTTAATCTCAGATATACCACTTAAAACGGAAACAGTAGCAACTTTAATATTTACTCTTTCCATTATTTAAGTTCTCTCAATTTCTTTTGGACATGCTCTTTGTATATCTCAGGCATTTGCGGAAGTATCTCTTTCAATGATGGATATAAGAAAGGTCTTGCTGGTTGACCACTTGTGATGTAGAATTCTTTGCCTTGAATAGTAATCTTAGGCATTCCATAGATTTCATTCAAATCAATTCCAACTTCCTCAGCTGGAATAAACCAACGAGTTTGAGTATAAACTGGGTTAACACCTTCTGGTAAATCTTTAGAACTTGCTTGCCCATTTGGGCCAGTACCAAACTCACGATAAATGGCTTGAGCTTTATCTGACCAGACACGCCCAACTATTTTACCTTCCGCATTTTCTACAACCTCAGTCTTTAAACTTCCAATCAATTCTCCAGAACTGAATTTCATACTAGAAGCTAGTCTTAATTCTGCTGCAGAACGAACCAACTCTGTGATTTCGTAAGTCGCATCATTCACGGCGTCATTTATGATTTTAGGCATGGCATTAATTTTTCTTTTAAGCCTGTCCAAACCTTTAATTTCAACTCCCAATGTCATCGTTCCTTTCTAACATCACATTGATGTGTGTAAAATAAGGTTGAATCGACTTGATTTTATAATCAGGGTCACTGTCCTTATCAACATACAGGCAAACGCCACTGTTTTCATCTCTACCTTCTTTTAGCTCATCACCTTGATATTTACATGATTTCATGCTTGAAAGCTTTGAACCGTAAATTGTGGCATTGACAGTACCACTTGCGGACTGAATATTCATTTCAAGAGCAATTGGAGCAAGATAAATAACTTGATCGTTTCCCTCTTCATCTTGCGTGTTGTTTGGGTCTATCCTTTTCAAATAAACCGTTCTTAAGTCACGTTTCATCAGGCGCATAAAAACTAACCACCTTTCCGAGTCGGTAACGATTCAAGCCACGCTGGATATTTAAAGGAATATCTTCAACAAAGGATTGAGAAATACCGCCTTCTGAACGACTAGATTCTCCCTCTGTACTTTCACGATTAAAAGTAATTGTGGCTAACTGACGAGCATACAACCACATTGAATCCAACATTTTATCCTGATTCGTATAATCAAGGACGAGAATAACCGCATCATTGATTAAATTTGTCGCCTTTACTTCATCAATCTCCAAATCACTTTTTAAGCGATTAATAGAGTCCTTTAGTTTATCATCGTCCATAGATTATTACTCCTTGTCTTTAGTCTCTTCAATTCGTTCAAGAAAAGAGATACCGAATTCCTTAAGATTGTTTTGAATTTCGGACGCACGTTTTACCGTATATTCAACAACTTTTCCAACTTCGTGAAGTTCTTCGGTTTCAATATCCCTGAAACGCTCTAGTACTTTATATTTAGCCATTTATTAGCCTTGTGGAGCTGTTACACGTACGATTTTAGTGTCATCAACGATGGCAACAACATAGTGCTCATCGCCAGTGAATTGCGTCACTTTCTTAGTGATATCACGGTCAAACTCAACAAGAACATCACGTTTTAAGAATGTTTTCATTGCACCAGGCTTAACCGCAATTGGCGCACCATCTGCGATTTTTTTAGAGCGAACAATTGTCCAACCAAGGACTTCACCAAACGCACCAGATACGAGGATATTATCTCCGAGTTCAGACGCACGAGTCCAGTTAACTCCAGCCGCTTGGCGTAAAGTTGCAGCATCTTTGTATGAAACAAAAAGCACACCTTGAGTAAATCCTTGTTCTTCAAGTGCATCAGGAGCTTCAACAAATGTATTTTCTAGTTTGTCAATCAATCCCAAATCAACGGTAGCAGTTACCGTTAATTTAGCAGTATCAGCCACAGTTACAATTTCATTGTCAACTGCAGAAGCGATTGCCATACGGATTTGACGTTGAATCTCTCCAACGGGGTCTCCATATCCTGAAAGTACCGCTTCATCAGTAATAGCCATCCCTTTAGCAACTTTTTTGATTGTGGCAGTTTGAGTTGCAGTTTGTAATTCGTCCATTTGAATTGCAGCACCTTCGGCAACGACTTTAGCATCACCAGAATATTTAAATTTAGGCAATGTAATTGTTGAACCAGGTTGACCAGCAAGGGTTGTATCAATTGGAGCAATTCCTGAGAACTTAATAGCTTTAGGCAATTGAGCAGCTACCATTTGCCCCATAACTTCGGGATCAACTTGTGAGTTCAAGAACGTTACTACATCGCCAGCAAAACGTTGCAAGTTGAATTTTAGTTTTTTGTTTTTCATGTTTTTTTCTCCTTATTTTGTAGCCTGTTCATAGGCTTTTGGATTTGTTTTTTTCAGTGCCAGCGCTTCTTCATAAGTTAAGGTTGAAATATCAACTGGTTTACCTGGTGTGGCACCTCCACCAAGCGGAGTATCAACAGAAGCTTTGAGTTTTTCATTAACTGCTGCTTCTAAGGCTTTATCCCATTCAGCTTTGAAAGATTTGACATCTTTAATAGCTTCCTCAGCAGTGTTTCCTTGAATACGAGCAGCAAAAGCGCTTGGAATACCAATTTCTTGAAGTTGTTTGCCTTTTTCTACAAGTAACTGTTCTTGACGAAAGGCGGCTTTTTCTTGTTCAAAGTCATCTTTTTCTTTTTGAATCAGCGCTTGTTGGCGTTCTTCTTCCGAAAGTTTGGCAAGTCGAGCAGCTTCGTTTTTTTCTTCTTCAAGTTCCTTCTGCCAACGACTTCGTTTAGACTTAACAATTGAATCAACATCAGTATCATCTTTAAGGCCAAACTTTTCTTTGATTGCTGCAACTTGTTCATCAGTCAAACTGTCAGCATTGAATTCAGGAGGAGTTTCAGGTTCTGCAGGGTCCTGTGGGTCTCCATTTTCTGCAAAGCGTTGTAAGTTGAACTTAAGTAATTTTTCAATCATGTTATTAATCCTTTCCAATTGCTTTTTAAGTGGTTCAATGCTTGCACTTCCGAAGCTTTTAAAGTCTTCACGCTTGGACATAAGAAAAGCGCCTGTCAGTGACAAACGCTTTGTGTATTTAAGTAGTTGTTATTTCACGCATAACTGCGAGATGTTAGATCACCTCATTCGCTACTTTTAAATTCAACATCTGGATGCATTGATTTTAATTTACTCATCCATTCATTGTAAGTTGTACTTCCTTTAATATCAAATGTTTTACCAGTGATAGGGTCAAGTGCTTTGCGTACTATGTTATTTAGTCGTTCTGAATACATTGAAGCAACTGAACGACACCACGGATGAAAAGGTGGATATGTACCTTCTGCACCATTTACAACCGCTTCAGATACTAGAAATATCTTATGATCTTTATGACGACAAATTTGCGATGTTCTCAAATCTAAGATAGCAATGATTTGATACTTTTCAACGCCATTATTTTGCCACGATTTGAGCTTTGCTTGGTTCGCCATATAATTCGCTTCAGTACGTATCAAACGCCTAGCAACGTTCATTGAGCGGTCAAATTCACTAGCAATTGCCTTTGACATCTGAAATTCACTCATTCCAGTTAAAGCTTCAACCGTGAAGAGCTGTTCTAATCGTTTGGCTAAGGCTTCAGTATCTCCCCATAATCTTTTAGAGTAGTTACTTCCTAGCCAGTGACTGTCAAGTATATTTTCAACTGATTTCGTAGATAACTCTTTGAACTTGTAATCTTTCTTATTCCAAACTTCTTTAACAATGCCATTCTTTGCATTTGCTTGAGCTTCACGAATAATTGTTTCAGCAGTAGTTTCTTTGTAAGCTTCATCTATCGTATCAATATAAAAAGATGTTTGCTTATCAAGCTGAACATCTGCAATTTGTTTTGTTACTAGATAAGACTTTGCTTTTAAATCTTCTGCACGAGTAATTCTTGATTTAAGTGCCAGTCCTGTGAGCCGCTTTTTAGCTTCTCTTTGCAAGTCAGGATTACTGATATCTTTAGCTAATCTCCTAAGCTCAACTAATTCAGAAATAGGAACAGTTTCATTAAGCATTCTTTTGGCTTCATCATCTGTCAGTTCAGTTTGTTGCTTAGTTCGACTAAATAATTTAGCAATCTGTTTTGTTAAATATGATTGAGCTTGTTTGTATGCCTGTGCTACGACTTCCTCAAGCTGTTTAGCACCGTCATTTACTTTCTTTTCGGCTTTAATCGCTCTTTTTTGCCAGTAGTCAGACATTCTTTTTACTCCTCTACTATTACATGTTCAGGATATTGTTCGGCTATTGAAACTATTCCATCATAAAGTATCTTAAGGCTTGCTAGTTCTTTATCTGTTGGATCAAGTACAAAATAGCCATCATCACGTTCAAACGTTCTTCCCGCGGCTAACAGTGTGTTTGTAACTGTGATATATAAGGCAGAAACCCCAGCACATACAATATCATTACCAATATTTGCAAAGCCTGCATGGCCAGTGACTTGATACCAATAAATTTGGTTATTTTTCTTTTTGAATTTGGCAGTAATCATTTCGAAAGACCAACAAGAAATCCAACTGAAAATTTAATAGCTTCATCTTTATCGAATCCTTGTTTTAAGCATTCATCATAAAGAGATTTTCCATTTATAGCAGTGGCTCTAAAAGCTTCTGCCAATTCGTTTTGCTCTTTAGCTGCTCGTTCGGTTAGGAGTTTAGCGAAATCTTCGCCGATTATGTTAAGTTTTTCAATAGTTTTATCACTAAGTTCAAATCCCATTTTATTTACCATGTCTTTCTATATCTTATTGAAAGTTGTATTTATTTAGCTTTTTTTGTTTTTGCTGCTGGTTTTTTGACTACTTTCTTTTTAGTAGTTGCTGTTTTAGAAGCAGTTTTTGCCTTAGTTTTAGTTACTTTTGGAGTTTTTGCTGCTTTAGCATTAGTTTTTTGAGTTTTGTTTTTTGTTGTTTTTGTTTTGGCCATTTTCTTGGTCTCCTTTTTGATTGGTCTGATTCTCAGACTGGTTATTGTTGTTATCTTGATTTTCTTCCTCATTTTCATCAGGTGGATCATCAAGATTAGAGTGGCTTTCTTCTGACTGAACGCCCATAGCTTTCTGATTCATTTCGATAGCCTCCTCTTTTTCCTCTTGTAACTGTTCAAGAACTTCATCGACATTATCAATATCTGGAAGCCATGAAAGCAAGACTTTAAGAGGTAGAATTCCTGCTTGATGTGCCTGAACGATTTGATTAACAATGTCAGTTGTATTGATTGGCAAATTAGGTTTGAGTTTAATCTTAATACCGTCAATATCAACATTGTTATTGCCAATCTCTAAATAATTGGCAAAGAGAATCAAACGTTGTCTAAGTCCTTTTATCATGTATCTTGACTTCACTGACATAAGTTGTAGTAAGCCAAAGAGTTTGTATTTCATTGCTTCGCCTGAAACATTTCCTGAGAAGTTTTTATCATTCATATTGGGCACATAAGTCATTTTATGAATATCTTCAAGTATTGCATCCCGTAGTATTGCTACTGAACTTTCGTCCATTGTTTTTGTTAAATAACTTACGCTACTTTCACCTGGAGCATTTGTATTAATTAACAGTCTTTCTTTTGCTAAACGCTCACCATCTCCATCTCTTAAGTCAAATCCCAAGATAACCAAAATAGCATCCACAAAAGCTTCTTTATCGTTCAATCTGTCAGACTGAAGCAAGTTATAGGCATCAATTAAACTAATTGCTTGCTCAAAATCTCCTTGTCGTTCTTCGTTGTTACGGTATTCAATAACAGGTACCGCCTTGAAATAATGTGGTAGTGCTTTAATTAATTGATAGTCTCCGAAACCAATAGAAGCCGCTCTATATGTCAATACTCTATTGTCGTTATAGTACTTAACAAGATAATAATCAACAGCTCCTTGAAGGTTATATACTGGTTGATAATGTACTGCAAATAAAGGATTGGTATCAATCGTATCATCCGTAACGATGAATATCCCTCGTGGATCAATACATTTAATATCAGCAAATACTTTCCCAGTTTGTGGTTCTTGATTCATATAAATCAATTCATAACCTATCCCAAATACTGACAAATCTTTTTCAAGTTCAGTATCATGAGAAACAATATCAACTTTTGTATAAGCATCAAGAATAGATTGGATGTCATCGCTGCTTGTATAAGCGACTGGATTTCCTACCATGAAACCAACATTCATATCAGTTACATACTTTGCGTGATTGACAACAACTTTATTATTAGGTGCTGCAGCACTATCTTTTGTTCGTTTTAAAATATCTTGCTTACCATCATAATAATCAGATAGTTTTTCCAAACGCCAAAAATCACTTTGGTGCTGATTAATACAATGATTAAGCAATTCAGAAGAAGGATTATTTAAGTCACCTGCCATCTCTCTATTTATTTTAATTGCCATGTTTCTCCTTTAATAAAAACCAAAACTTGCCTTAGAAGCAATCGTGGTCTTAACATTTCTCATATCTTCACTAAAAGCATATCTTGTAGCATCTATCGTATGGTTATCCTTATCTTCTAACCTTGGTTTAGGATTACCATCTTTATCCACTTGATAGTCTATGTTTTCAAACTCCCAAGCTATTTTAGGAGTTCTTCGTGGGTCAATACAGATAAAATCTAAATCATCAAGCCATTGTTCGCCATATTCAACACTATCAGGTCCTTTTTTAACACCTTTAATGTGTGGAACGTTGTGTTCAGTCTTAAGTTCAGCTATGCTCTTAGGTTCAGCAGAATCAGCAAATATTGTATCACTAGAATAATTTTTCTTGTGCAACCATTTCCCATACTCTCTATTACTTATTTTTTGACCATAAAGTTCATCAATTGCATATATTCCATTCTTTTTCTTGTCGTATTGCCACCTTACATGAGCTAGTGGGTCAGTAGCATAACCAAAGTCAACTGCATTGCGGATATTATCAAAGTTTGCAACCATATCATCAGTAATTGAACCAGGCACAACTTGTAAATTATCAAACGGTACAACTCCAGAACCAATTGCTTTTCCTAAATATTCCCAATCATAGCGCCTTTCACTTCTAGCTTTCGTTGCTTCAGCTTCCTCTATGAACTCTTTAGAAATAAACGGGTTATCATGATAAGTAGAATGATGAACAAAAGTATTAGCTGGTTGAAATGATGATTCATATTTCTTATTTACCCATGATTGTTTACGCTTCGGTGGGTTATAGGAATAGAAAAACTTATAAAAAAGACCATCATCCAATTCCCCACGTAGAAGCGAGTTAGTGATAGTTGTTACTTCATCTTCGCTTTTAAATTCTGCTAATTCTTCAATCCAACCAATTGCAAAAGGAAACTTACTATCTTTTAATGACTTAATTCGTTCAGGGTTTTGTGCCCCTCTGAATATCATATAGTTTCCACGTGGAATATAAGTAATTCTCAATGGTGACTTATTGAACTTAAATAAATGAGTCACGCCCTGTTCTTCGATAGCCCACTTCATTTGCTCATAGATTGACTGCTCTAACGTATTATCAACATAACGAATACCAACTGCATTAACCGCATATCTCATTAACAATTGAGTAATAATATGTGCAATATCAGATGATTTACCTGAACCACGCCCACCTTTTTCAACAATATTTAAGATATTACTATTTAAAGCAGCTCGCCAAGTAGATGCAAATGCTTTAGGAATGAACTCAGATAATTTAGCCATCGTCATCACCTAAGTCATCAACGAACACAGGAGTTTCAGTCACTTCTATTTGTTGTTTGTCAATAAATGCTGCATTAATTTTATAGAAGTGTTCTAATGCTTGATTTCTCTCTTTAAAACCTGCTGAATACTCACTCACTTCACGCTCAATAATTTCATTTGTTTCAGGATCACGTAGCACTTTTTCAAATCGCTGTGGTTCTCCCTTTGCAATAGAAGCTGTAATAGCTAAGGCTTCTTCCATTGTCAAATGGCGCTCCAGTTGAATCTCTTTCAGCTTATTTTTGATATACTCAGAGACTTTTCCACCTTTTTCCACCAATTTCTCTTGAGCATTTTTTGCATAATTCTCTTTGTATCCTGCTTTTAAAGCTGATTGATAAGCATTACCTGTGATGATGTACTCATCAGCAAATGCTTGTTGCTTAAGATTTAATTTACTCATTTTCCACCACCTTTCTCCGACAATAAAAGGCTGCCCAATGGACAACCTGTAATAAAATAGCAAGTCAGGGAGTCGAACCCTAACAAGCTTATGAAGCAAATTCAAACCGATACTTATGATATTTGTGCTTTTGCCTTTTACTTCATGATACAAGTATATCAGCAAAAACAAGGGTTGAGGTGCCAATTTTAGGCAATTTCGATTCTTTTTTTGCCTATTTTGTCCCTCTCAAATTAAGTGAATAACAAAAGAATAGATGTCATTTCTAAATTTGTAATAAGCAGCTTTAGCTTTCTTCTGTGGAACTTCAAATCCTTGAACATCCAATTCTTGCATTACTTGATACCAGTATCTGCCATTATATCCTTCACATTTTAGTCTTATTACCTCCTTTTCAACTTGAATCAAAGGTAGATACCAGATGTCGATTTGTCTTATTAATTCTCTTAATCTGATTAATTCCTCATCATTTTCAAGTGCTTCTTTATTCAAGACGTGACTTTCAGGTTCAGAACCACCAGAGTAAGCTGTACGAATGCCTAAGTTATCTACTTTTTGCTTATAAAGATATCTGCTTTCAATTGATTTTATTCTAGCTTCAAGTCTGACATTTACGTAATCTCCAATAATTCTATCTAACTTATCTGCCATTCATCAAAATCTCCTTTTGTGGTATAATTAAGTTAGATAAATCCTTTGAGAAAGCCCATTGCCGTGGGCTTTTTTGTTTACCATAAAATCTGAATGAATGATTTATAAGTCTTAATTCCTAAAAAATTCTCTCCGTGAATTTCTCTAAATGCTATGCTAAAACCATCACCGAGCTTTTCTTTTAAAAGAGAAATAGTTTCTTTATTTCCTAGTCTCAACCTTAAATAACTATCATACTGATCGCTTACTTGAATTCTAAAACCTGTGTATCCTTTTTCGGCTGAAATCCTGATATTATTTTCTAAATTTGCTTTTTTGTACCATCTCTCAAACCATTTTTCGTGAGATTCTTTTTGAGATGATTTAATTTCATCAATTAATGTCATTTTCTCCTCCAGTTGAGTTTAGCGAGTTCCTAGCTCAGTATGTGTGATATAATATGTGTGACCACAAAATAAAAATCAGTAATATTGTTCTTTTATTTCGCACGAACCTGGTCAGTTCGGGCTTTTGTTGATATTTCATTATTGAACATGTGTAAAATTAGAAACTCAGGAGACTTCATGAAGAAAAATTCAAAAACTATTAGCATAGCGCTATCAATCTTAGCAATAATTTTAGGCTTATTTTTTATGCCAAAACCTGTTATCAACTCCGCAATAGACAAAGTTGTGAAAGCTATACCTGAAGTATTTACAATGAGCTTACTTAATATTTTGGGATATTTTTTATTTTCATTAGGCCTATCTTGGATATATATCACTGCACTTAAAAAAAATAAATCATTCCAAAGTTCATTTAATACAAAAGATGGATTTGTTTTATTTTTTTTCACTATTGTTTTAGTAGCTGTTTTGTATTGCCTTATTAATGTGACAGTTGACAGGCTTAATGTTGTATCAATAGTACTTGTTGCCATTTCTGCGATTATTCGTTTTTCACTTTTCTTGTTCAACAAAAAAATCAAAAAATAATAATTTATTAAAGGTCTTCGTAATCGTGATTACTTGGACTTTTTTTGCGTTCAATCCATATGTTTATCAAGCCATTTAACGTGGCTACCGCTAGACTCGTCAAGGTCTGAGCGGTTGAAATTGCCAGTAATACAACCGTGAGGATTTTCTTTTTCAATAAAGCATCTCTCACAGTAATCTCTAGTCATTGTAAATGGCACTGGTTCCCACTTATGCCCGAACAGCTTACACAAAAGTTTCATTGGTTGTCCTCCTCAAATACTGATTGCAAATATTCATCTGAATATGGACACCAACCTTCATCATCAGTCATTTCTTTTTTAAGTTGCTTCCAGTCTGAAAACTGACCAATAATTGAATCATGGTCTCCACACATCTCACAAGGAGCTTCAACTTCTCCTAATTCTTCTTCTGGAGTATCTTCTGACATCAGATGAAACTCTCCATCTATATGATTTTCAATTACCAAATATTCTTTCATTCAATCCCTCCCCACCAGTCATTGACCAGCGATATTAGTTTGTCGGTATTTCTCCATAACTCTTGGATAC
>OCAM01000941.1_pt1 | contig 20137 bp, 27 predicted proteins | sample 1538281 | NCBI WGS metagenome assembly OCAM01 (sample SAMEA2580273, study PRJEB22360) | human gut metagenome | biome: human gut; feature: human-associated habitat; material: faeces | place: Denmark | collected 2008/2010 | reverse complement strand
CAGTCGCTATTGTTGTATATAAAGGTTTAATACCTGTAGTTGGCCGAATACTTACAATCTTTCAATAGTGAATTTTTATTTACTGATGGATAACAGGAAAGTAACCACAGAGTTCTAAAATTATAGTTCTCTTCTTAGAAATCTGTATATTCCTAATTTAGTATCCTGTTTCTTTGTTTTATATTGATTATTTATTGTAATTATTGAATCAAGTACAATGTTACATGAATATGAAAAGATTGCTATTGGAAGATAGCATAGCGCATAAAGTAAAGCTTTCTTTTGCTGATTTAAATGTCGTTTTAATATCGTCAGGAACTTCATTATTCGAGCTTATCATTTCATAGAATTTTGTAATAGGAATTGTCTTCAGATTTACAGTTATCCAATTTCTATCATTGAAGAATGGTTTTGCATTTTCCCATATTGTACCTTCATGATATTTATATGCAACAGCAGTTACGCAAGTTACTTTTTCATTGTAAAAATCTGCTTTAAGTTGAACTTCTACAGCAATAAATCCTTTTTGTGTATCATCTAAATCAACAATAGCACCAAATACGGTTTTGGTATCTGTTCTATATCCATTTTGCGCATAGCATGTGCATGAAAATAATGCAATAATCAGTAAGTATAAGGTTTTCATATTTGATGTCTTTAATTGTAATTAAAATTATTCTGATTTGTTTGCTTTGAGAATTAAATAAGGTTTTCCAACAGGTTCCCAACAGCTGTCACGAGTGGGCATTTGCTTTATATAGTCTGTAATATAATTTGCAACAAGAATTAAAGCATTATTTGCAGTATTCTTTTTCTTACCTAACCATGTCTTATCAAAGCTCCCATTGCTTGATAATTTTCCAGTTGAATCTGTAAATGTGCCATTGCTATTCATTGTTATAGTACCATTTTTGATTCCTTGGAACATAATTTCAGCATATTTTCTAAATAGAACCATTTGCTCTCTTCTTATATTCTCATTGTAAATATATGTTTCAATATTACGATATAAACCTGAAACTAATTTTGCCTTATCATATAGAGCAACATCTTTCCATTCAAATGTTTCAACATAATCAAATTCAATTATATTGTCATCAGGTAAGTTCAAAACGATTAATTTGGTTGTATTACCAGATTTGCATTCAAAATAATTAGGACCATCACCGTTACTTAATCGTCCAGCTTCTATAATTTGATAAGTTGTACCTTTAAATGATATTGTATTTGTTCTTTCATTAATTATAAAAGTACCAGAATTGGTTACAAATGTATATATTACTGCATTTACAGAACAACATATAAATAGCATAGCTATTATCATTATATTTCTCATAGTATCTATTATTTGAAAAGTAATAAACTATTTTCTCCAAAAACAGCTAAATAAGAAAAGTCTGAAATGTTCAAAAAGAAATCTTTTTCTTCTTTAGTTGTAGCTTGTGTTAGAGATTCTGATATTGAGATTAATTTAATTTCATCTATAGTATTCCATTTACTTCCTTGTTTAATTCCTATTAACCCTAAAGTCGTTATCCCATTAGATAATTTTCTAACAATAACTTTAGTCCCAAGCGTAAAGCTTTCTCCTTCTGTTTGTAAGCAAAGAGCTTCTGTTGTAATAATATCACTATTTACAACACTAATATTGGGTATTGTAGGTTGTGGGAAATTAAAGTTGAAATTAGATTCTGGTATAGAAATATTTGGACGTGGCACAGCTTCGTAGGTAACAAACTGTGAATGGGCTGCAATGGAAAATAGGCAGCCAAGTGTAATCAGAACAGATTTTTTCATTGTATCTAAAATAATATGCCCACCTGTTCCCTTGAATAAGCAATAAATAAAAAAGGTGTGGGAACACTATTTGCTTTATCCTTGTAACAGGCTCTCGCATTGCCCTTGCTGTGGATAAAACAATAGCAACCCACACCAATTTGACAATATCTAAGCCCTATAAACATAAGGTATGGATATATCAATGGTGGGGTGCTACTGCCATCATCTTCACAGCGTTTCAAATTTGCGAGATTTGTTACAAGAAGATAATTTCAATAACACCTTTCGTTTAATTATGTCCTTTCAGCTTACTAACACTTTAACTTACTGAAATTGTTGCAAATTTAGCGAAAGGTTTTAAATAAGTCTATATGATGTAAGGATAAATAGTGAATATTCTGCTATCAAACACAATTTTGAAGGTAGGACAAACTTTGATTGGGGTATATAAAGCTAGCCTTGTTCTTGATTTGTCCTACCTGTAGTTTAGAAACTCAAAGATTCATAAGTCTGCAATATTTCTTCTTGTCTTAATCCTAAGTATCTTTTAGTAATGGCAACAGAACTATGATTGAAAAGTTCCATCAGTTTTACTAAAGCAAGCTCTGAATTCTCACTGTTCATATTGTAGACTTGTCTACCAAAAGTCTTTCTAAGCGAATGGCAGCTAAAGTTCTTAATCTTTAACCTGTACTTATTCTTCACCTCTTTAAGAATGATATTTATTCTCTGGACTGAAAAGACTGTACCTTTCTGACTTATTAAGATAGGTGCATTTATTCCAACTGGCTTTATATGTTCGTAACATTCTCTGATATGTTCCTGTAACTGGGGATTCAGCCTTATAGTTCTTTGCTTTCCTGTCTTTTTCTCAATTACAGTAAATTCGTCAATATCTATTATCTGCTTCCATCTTAAAGTCAGAATATCAGAAATTCTTAATCCTGTGAAACAACCTAAAGCTATAAGAAGTGATATTTTATAATTATCATCTTTAGCCAGTTTTCTGATAAGATTCATTGCATCTGACCAGACAAGATAGTCTGCTGTTGTGCTTGAATATTTAAGTGACATAATGTTCTGTTTTATAAGTAAATGAATAAAAGTGAATTTTAATTTTGAGTTGGATTTACTAACTCGCTGATTTATAAGTAAACATTCACTAATAGTAGAAGTGAATATTATAAAGTAAGGACACCCAACTAAAAATATTGAGTGTCCTTATTTATCTACAGCATTCCTTCATCAGCAAAACTGTAGTATTCCGTATCTGAAAGGATGATATGGTCTAAAACTCTTATCCTCATAATCTGTGCTGTCTCCCTTACCTGTTTAGTGATTTCCATATCTTGCCTGCTTGGTTTCAGATTACCGCTTGGGTGATTGTGTGCCAGAATTAAAGCTACAGAATTAGTAAGTAATGCAGCTTGCATAATTAATCTGACATCAGCACAGGTTTCTGTGATTCCTCCCTCTGAAATTAGAGTATATCCTAAAATCTGGTTGGCTTGATTTAGGAACAGGACTTTGAAATATTCCTTGTAGCATATAGTTCCTTTCTTATATGTGGAAAGCATATATTTATAAGCATCCTCTGAACAGGTTACTTTTTGCTGATTTTTGAATTTGGGTTTGTAGGAAAGCTTCACTTCTCCTACTTTATAGTCTATATTCATAATGTCAATTTTAAAAAGGTTTGTTACCATATTTATAATCCAGTATAGAATTACAGATTCTATCATAAAAAGAGAATCCGCAGCCTGTATAGAAATATCTATGATAGATTGCTTGGTATTCACGCTGCAATTTGGGGGTATTTCTAAGCATATCATCCAATTTATCTAAGGAATGTTTCAATGCCTGTACTACCTTTATATATCTAAGGTTGTTATCCACTTCGCCCAAACGGTTTTCTAAATCTCTGATATGGTCTATAAGTTTATCTATCTGTTTATCCATGATTATAAATTTTAGATGTTGGTAGAAATGAGAAAAGGACAACTAACTTAATAGCTGTCCTTTCTTCAATATTAGTAATATGTGTGTTATTTCTTGGAATAATGGTATCTCATAGAGAATATGTAAACCTCTATTATATCATCATGCACGGAGTAAACAATTCTATGCTCTGCATTGATTCTTCTTGACCATTTTCCTGCCAGTTCATATTTAAGCGGTTCTGGTTTTCCTATTCCTGTGTATGGGTGTGCGGCAATATCTTCCAATAAAGTTTTGATTTTATTCAATATTGCTTTGTTCCCACTTTGGGTAAAGTATAGGTATTCTTTTCGTGCCTGTTCTGATAATGTTATTCTGTACATGCTACACGTTTTAAGAAGTCCTCTATGCTTTCACCTTCATTCTGGGATATAGAATTACCATTCTTAATATCCTCTTCACCTTTATGTATTGCTTCCATTGTATCGGGTGACGACATGATGTATTCCGTTTCCTTTAGAGAATTATATTCATCCAAAGAAATCATTACTACTCCTTTGCCATTCCCACGATTGACAACTACGGTATCATAATCGTCAATGACCGCATCAATGTAGCTTTTCAAGTTGGCTCTTAAATCTGTGTAATTGGCTGTTCTCATAAATCCTCCTTTGTTATAATGCAAAGATATGTACTTATTTGCGTACTTACAAATATAAACGGTTAATTATTTGATATTTAAGAAAAGGACACTCATTAAGAATGCCCTTTTCTCTCTCAATCAATAAAGCTCATTTAATCAATGAACCATTTATATCTTTCATCACCATGTAAAGCTGAATTAATTCCTAAAGCCATTTCTGTAGCATTAAGAGAACGGTCTAAGAATGAATCAATATAGCTTGACTTGTTAGCTCCAGTCAATAAATTATAGAATTTCCACATATTAAGCTCACTTCCAAAACTGCCAAAGTTTTCATCATTGATGTATGCTTTGGCTACACTGTTTATCTGTGTATCAGTAAGCAACATTCTGGGTAGTGCTTTCTGGTAGCCTGTTGGCAAGCATTGGTAAAGTCTCATTCTACCTATTATCTGGCAGAACTGGTGTTCACTCATGGAAGTGTTACCTAACTGCTGCATCAGATAAATATGTCTGGCTGGATTGTAGTTACTGAAAAGTTCCAGTGCTGCACGATAAAGCTCTGTAGTATTGCTTACTCTCAAATCATCTTTGTAACCATCTGTAAAGATGCACATGTTACAGCAGACTTGATTCTTGAATCCGATAGCCAAACGGAAAAGTTCAGGAACTTTCTTTGAATATAGATTCATCTGGTTGTAAGCTCTTACTCCTACGATGGAAAGATTCAGCTTGTTTCCTCCTACAGTTTCATAGATGGTAGGAATGTCAATGCTGAAAGCTGCCCTTTCATAATAGATAGTCTTGTCAGATTCCAAAAGTTGATTGGCTGGTTTATGGATAGCTTCTGGGATTCTTCCCTTAATGATGTGGCTTGTTCCACCTTTTCACCACAAAAGAAAGATTGTGCTGCATCCTGTATTGTTTCCACAAACTGAGCATGATTGATTGTAAGTTCATTGTCTTTAGAGAACACTGGAGTAATGCAATCATTTTTCAAATGATTCAATGTTACTTCCTGTGTGTTGGCTTCGATAAAATGATTGGCTGGCTTTACTGGCTCGTCCATGATAATGGTAGCTTCTTCTGCATATTCACCCAAATTCATTCTCTCACGATTCTGTGCCTGTGGCATAATAATTAAATTTCTCATAATGATAAATTGTTTAAATGATTATTGATTGATTTAACTCCAGAGCAATGAATCGCCCATGAAGCAATGAATTGCTTCGATTCCCTCTTGGTACGATTACAAATACTCTTGGTACATTTATAGGTGTGATACGATTAGGCTATTTATATTATCTATGTATTTGTGTATCATCCTATAAAGTCTATCAATGATGTGAGGTGAATAGTAAAATTTATAATGAATCTGGGGGTGGGCAGTGTCTGCCAATTTTCATTTTTCCTTTGCTTGGTGTGAGGGGGGATAAAATTGGGGTATGGTATCTCGTACAACATTTTTAGGGTTGGGGCTATAAAATCCTTTTTTACCTTAAATGTTAGCACATTATAAGATTAAATCTTGTATATCTTCCTTATCTTTCACATTCTGTTTTCTTCCTGTCAATCCACTTTCCAACGCTTTCATAAAAGCGTGCATGTTTTGGATTCCTTCAAATTGTTTCTCTTTGTACTTCTTATAAATCATGCACTCCCTTGAAATAGGATTCCCTCTACTTTCATTATAAGCTATCATGTGCTCAAAGCGAGCTTTAACTTCTTCCACATATTTATCTTTGGGTTGGTCTAAAATAAGACCTTTGGCTTTTAATATGGTTGAATCACCAACTTCATCTAATAAGTCCAGTTCTATTAGCTGGTCTATATATTTATTAATAGTATCATGCCCCATGTGAATTAGTTTTTCCAGTTTTCTCATGGGTAAAGTAATGGTATGGCTGTGTGGTTCTGCTGCACTGAACAGTTTAAGAATGAATCCTCTAAGTTTCAAATCCAATGTATCATTATATGAATCGTAAAACTCCCTGCTGATTCTTCTGTAATTTCCATAAGTAACTGGAGAAAAGATATAATCAGTCCAAGTTCTGTCCTTTCTGCCACTGTTCTTTTCTTGTATGGTAACTTCTCCTGTATCTCTTAACTTGTCATTGAATGATTTGGTTTTCTTGTTACCTTTATAGTTGGATTTTGATTCACCAACAAATGATGCAAGCTCCTCTATGGTAGTATCAGTTGTCAGTGTGCTTTTATCTGCTATTAATAGTAACACATAGGTTCTGTAAACATCTGCACAACCAAGTTTCTGAATAAGAGTATTATTCATTACGGTGTATTCTTTGAATGGTAGTTTCGTCATAAGGCAATCGCTCAATATGGTTAATAAGAATGATTTGGTTGGTCTTTAATAGAAATCTCATTTTAGAAGAACTTAATCTGTTGATTTTCCTTAGTTCGCTTAGCTTGTCATATATATGCTTGTTGTAAATCCACATATCATCGTTTTTTATAAATCCCCAATATCCAAATTACCTTTGCAATGCTCGTAAGAGGATTGCATGGTCTAATAGGAGTGTAGTAGTAGGAATGTAGAGAGGGGGTGATTAAGCACACGGTAAAAAGGGAATAAGCACACCCAATAAATTAGACAAAATCAATCTCTGTACTTTAAATCTTATCTTTTCAGTAAGCCAGTTTCTGTAATGAGATATAATAGGTAGTAACCTTTCCATTTTTCTTTCTCCTTGTCTTTAGATAGTTATTAATATTAGCCCATAATCCTATATGAACTCTGTTATCTTTTACTCCTTGTCTTAATGCTTTTTCTCTGATTTGCTCATAAGTAAATTCCTGCATTTTAGAAATATTGAATGATTTGTAAATAGAGAATCTTGGTAGTGGAATTATCTACTGGAGGTAGTATAAAGTTAGTTACTTTATAGGTGGGGAACTAATGATAAGACCACTATTTAAGTTATTGGATTTTATTCAGTTCTGGATATTAAAAATGTTGTAGAAATAAGCCCACCTGTCACATGGGCTTTTTGTATTAAATGATGAAGCATTTATCAATGTCAATTCCTAACCGTTTAAATAAATCTTCATCGCCATCAAATTCCCAGCGAAAATCTTTTGTAAGAATTTCCATCGCTTTTCTGTTACATTCAGCTTTCATGGCTGCGAATTTTACTTCATCTGTGACAATGTCTTCCTCTGGTGTGCCTTCATTCACAAGGGTGTCGCATTCACCGTACATTGCATTCAAACGTTTCATTGCAGAAAATTGCAATTCATAAGCTAATGCCAGAATCATTTCATCTGACAACTTGTTAATTTTTTCTTCTTTCATATGTATATATTTATTTAAAAATTATCCCCACCTGTCACATGGGGAGTTGATTATTTATTAATTATGCAACTTCCACAGTTTTGCTGTTATTGTCATTCATAAATTGAAACCATTTTTCGAAATTTCTATAATATTGTTTAGCTTTTGCACTACCATCTGGCTTCTGCCCTTCAAACCACACATCTTTATCTATTAAGGATATTAACTGTTGAATCTGATTTATATCTGGTTTGTATTCATTGTAGAACAACTTAAAACCTTTTGCTAATCTTCCATTGTTATATGTGGATTCAGAGATTTTGCTACTCTTAAAAGCTTTAAGAACTTCATCGCCCAGTTCTTGTGTGGTTGCATTTAGTTTCAAAGATTTAGGCAGCCTGTTTATGCCCATTTTAAGGTCTTTAGCAACATTAGCTTTAATTTCTGGTTGTCCTAAGGTGTAAAAACTATAGATTACATCTGATTTCAATTTCTTTTCTTGAATTTGGTTTTCAATATAATCTATTCTTTTGTCTCCAGTCTGGAGATTTGATTTACTAAAGTCTTTATAATTCCAGGGTCTTCCATTGTTTATTGAAGCAGTAAACAATGCTAAACTCATATTTTCTGGTTTTTCGATTGTTTCAGTCATTTCATCTTCATTAAAATTAAGTTGTCCCTCTGCTTCCAATATGTACATTGCAATTAATCTATGTTGCCCATCAACAGGAGCTTTAGCAGTTTCTCTCTCGTTTGCATCTTTGACTTCCTCAGTTTTAAGCATCCAGTTATCTATGGAAAGTGGTTTTGCATTAGATTTGGAAGAAATGGTGACTTTCAGCAATTTTTCTCCTGTCAAATCTTTACTTCCAACTAATTTTATTTTACCCATTGCTTTATTGAAACCGTATTTTTGAATCATAGAATAGCATTTCTTCACGTTCTCTGCTACGATTTCACGATTACTACCATAAAAGTAAATTGTCATCAATTTTTTATTGCAGTTTTTAGACTGGTGCGCTCCAGCTTTAATTAATTTTCATGTCGCAAAATTATTAGCTTTTGAACTGATTAAAAGAGAGAAAAAAACGTGTGATTTTATTTCCCTTCTTAATTTAATAGCTCGTCTGCTATTGTTTTGACAATGCAAAGATGGGAAATAATAGAAGGATTAAAAGAGAGAAAAAAAGTCCTGCTTTCATGTACCCTTTTAATGATATGAAGCAGGACTGTATTGGTTATCAGTCTATTATTAGAAGTATATGCTGTTTATAGTATCAATCTTTTTGTCTTTATATTGCTTGATGTAGCCTTTTAAAGTAAACGCAGCAAGAAAAAGCAAGGTTGATGATAATACAGCAAGAATGCAGTCTATTAAGCAGTTAGGTGTTTAACTCATAATACTGCATAAGCTGAAAAAGGAGATCCGCTAAAAACTGCGAAAGACTTCAGTTCCCATATCGTTACTGATATAACGGGAATAAGAAACGGCACAACGGGTTCTATTTCAGTAATTTGCACAGTTTTTCATACCTGAGGACAACTCGCTTGATATTAACTTTGTAACGATCAAAAAAGTATGAAAACGAGTATGAGCAGATCGACTTTCAAAATCCTCTTCTACGTGAAGAAGGGCAGCGAGAGAGCCAACGGCTATCTCCCCCTAATGTGCCGTCTTACGGTGGACGGTGAAATCAAGCAGTTCAGTTGTAAACTGGACGTACCTCCGAAACTTTGGGACGTGAAAACGGCACGTGCCACGGGCAAGAGCGCCGAGGCGCAGAAAATCAATGCGGCGGTTGACCGGATACGCGTGGACGTGAACCGCCGTTATCAGGAACTGATGCAGTCCGACGGCTATGTCACCGCCGCCAGGCTGAGGGACGCCTGCCTCGGGTTGGGCGTGAAACGCGAGACGCTGTTGAAACTCTTCGAGCAGCACAACGGGGAGTTCATCAAGAAAGTGGGACACAGCCGCGTGCAGGGAACATACAACCGCTACCGTACCATATACAGGCACCTTTGCGAGTTCGTCCCGAAAGTATACCGCCGTGACGACATTCCCCTAAAGGAACTCAACCTGACGTTCATCAACAACTTCGAGTATTTCCTGCGTACGGAGAAGAAATGCCGCACCAATACCATATGGGGTTACATGATCGGGCTCAAGCACGTCATCTCCATCGCCCGCAACAGCGGTGCGCTTCCCTTCAACCCCTTCGCCGGGTACATCAACTCCCCCGAGAGCGTTGACCGGGGCTACCTAACAGAGCGTGAGATACAGACGCTGATGGAAGCCCCGGTGAAAAGCGGGACCTGCGAACTGGTACGCGACCTCTTCATCTTCTCTGTGTTCACCGGACTGGCATACGCGGACGTGAAGGCGCTGACGACCGACCGGCTCCAGACCTTCTTCGACGGCAACCTCTGGATCATCACCCGCCGGCGCAAGACAAACACCGAGTCCAACATCCGCCTGCTGGACGTTCCCAAGCGCATCATAGAGAAGTACAAGGGGCTGTCCAAGGACGATCATGTATTTCCGGTACCAAGCAACGGCAGATGCAACACCATATTGAAGGAACTTGGCAGGCAGTGCGGTTTCAAGATAAGGCTGACCTATCATGTTGCCCGGCATACGAACGCCACCACCGTGCTGCTCTCGCACGGTGTGCCCATCGAGACCGTAAGCCGCCTTTTGGGGCATACGGATTTGAAAACCACCCAGATATATGCCCGGATAACCAACCAGAAGATCAGCAGCGACATGGAAATCCTGTCCCATAAGCTGGAAAAGATGGAGAAGGAGATATGCGATGCCATCTGAGGAAATGGTATTTACGAAACGGACGATTTTCCCCTTCCTCATCAAAGTTCGTCCGTCCCTGCGGGACTCCGCGTTTTCCCTTCGGTTTCCGGTAGAAAATTTCCGCATGGTGAAATTTTCTACCGGAAAAACGCTCCGAAAGCGCAGGGACGGACGTAAAAGGGATTCAGAAGGCGAAAACTGCGACCGACGTAGTGCATGTGCGACAAGGAAAAGAACTATCCGGGAGCCCCTTTTCATGCCGTACCCCGGCATGAAACCGCTTTCCTCTCCGGCTGTGGTGAAGGCTCTCCTGCTCCCTCTGCATTGCATATGCGGGTTGTTCCGCCTGTATCCACGTCAGCCGGTATTGCCTGCCCTTTCCTTGGTAGAAACGGCTTGTCGCAACAGGCGGCGTGACACAAACTTTTCCGGATATGGAGGAACATTCCGAAAAATACACCGTACATTTGTACATCGAACCAATAATAACCGAATAACCGTTAAAAGAACATGGCTAAAATTAAAGTCCAAAATACAGAAGTGACAGTCATCACGTACAATGACAAGGATTATATCTCCCTGACCGACATGGTCCGCAATATGGAAAACGGTCCCGCCCTTATTGAAAAGTGGTTGCGTAACAAGAATACCGTCGAGTTTCTGGGCATATGGGAGGAGATGTACAATCCGGATTTTAATTCCCCCGAATTCGAGGGAATTAAAAACGAGGCCGGGTTGAACCGTTTCATCCTTTCCGTCAAACAATGGGTGGAAAAGACCAACTCCAAAGGTATCATCGCCAAGGCCGGACGCTATGGAGGGACTTACGCACACAAGGATATCGCGTTCGAGTTCGCCACGTGGGTATCCCCTCAATTCAAGCTGTACCTGCTGAAAGAGTTCCAGCGGTTGAAAGAGGAGGAGCAGGCCCAGCTCGGCTGGAGTGCGAAACGGGAACTGTCAAAGATCAACTACCGCATACATACCGATGCCATCAGGCAGAACCTGATACCGGTGGAAGTCACCCCCGCACAGGCCGGCGTCATCTATGCGGAAGAGGCGGACGTGCTCAACGTGGCCATGTTCGGGATGACCGCCAGGATGTGGCGTGAGCAGAATCCCGGTCTGAAGGGCAATATCCGTGACTATGCCTCCATCAATGAACTGATCTGCCTCTCCAATATGGAAAACCTGAACGCCGTATTCATAGACCAGGGCATACCGCAGGGCGAACGGCTCGTGAGACTGAACCGGATAGCCATCCAGCAGATGCGTGTGCTGGAAGATGATGGCGGACGAAAACTGCTTGAATGAGAATTCCGGCAGGCAACGCATCGGCATGTCCGTAAACGGGGCAAGGAGGTGAAATGCCGCCTGATCCACATTCATGCATGGGATATGGGATACTGAAGCTACGGAACGGCTTACGGCCTGATATCAAGTGTCATAACCGTTCCATGGCGGGGTATTGTCCGGAACACATTCCCGAATGAGGTCTTCCATGATTTTAAAGGACTCCGTATTTCGAAAGGAACAACGTACACATACAATTTCTCCGGAACGGCTAACCTTCCTGTCACTTCCCTGTAATCCTCCCCAAAATCAACACTGCCGTATAAACCGCATGAAAGCCCGGACATGCTTCCTGTTTCCAATCCCATATCCGTTCCTTCCGCAATATCACATATTGCCGTTCTCATTCCATATCCTTGAATATTTCTCCAAATATGCCGAAGACAGAAAAACCGCATGGTATTTTAGATTCTCACCGGACAGGCAATAGACAGGAGGAATCCGTCATCCTCATTTCTTGCGGCAAAAATAGTTGTTTTTCAGGCCGGTCCCGCAAGGCGGCCCTTCGGGCTGGTTGCTCGTGAAAAAATCTTCCTCACGCTTCGCATGAGCGTATTTTTTCACGGCAAGCCTTGCCGGAGACCGCCGAAAAACAAACAGGAGGAAGCACAAGAAATAAGAATGCCTACCCGTGTAGGCCATGTATAACTCAAAAAAATATAAAGCTATGGCAGACAAGAGCGCAGAAAAGGAAAGACTGTTCAACGAGTGGTTCACAAAATCCTATGACAGGCTGAGAGGGGCGTTACGCCGGTACGGAATGCTGGACGAGGATAATTTCCATGACACCTACCTTTTCGTAAGAAGGCAGGTGCTGGTTCCCGGAAAGGACATAACGGACTATGACGCGTATTTCATCGGATGCTACAAAAAGGCGGCCCTGGCAAAGATTAAAAGGGAGAACCGGTATGCACACCCTGAAGATGATTTCTTCCTCCGATGTGGCGAGGAGGCAAAATTCCTTTCCGAGGACGACCTGAACGGGTGCGAGAGGCTGGTTAAGGACATACTGCGTTTCGTAAGGCAGAAGTTCTCCTACGAGGAGTACCGGATGTTCATGCTCAGGTTCTATGAGGCGCAGTTCTCGTTCAAGGCACTGGCGGAATGCATGGGCGTATCGGCATCGGCCATATCACAGAAAGTATGCAGGATAGTGGACGCGGTACGTACCCACAGCGGTTTCGCATGGAGAAGCCGGATGCTGGCGGTGGAAAGCTTCATGTATTAAAAAAACGAAAACAGTTCAACCGATAAAAGAAAGACAATTATGGCACTGATAGTATACAACAGGGAAAACTCCCGTCCGCAGGAAGTCACATACAAGGGAAAGCGGACCATCAACCTTGACAGCAGGGGGACCGTCTATCTGTCAAAGACGATGTCAATCGAATTGGGAATCCTCGGCGGCGGACGGGTGAACTTCGCCCACGACGACGAAACGGATGACTGGTACATCTGCCGATCCGATGACAACGAGGGGTTCATCGTCTGGAAGGACAAAAGATGCGCAAGGTTCTCGGCGGGGTTTATCGTGCAGAGGCTCATGCGGCAGGCGAAGGTGGAAAGGAAGAGCGTGCAGTTCATGATGGCGAGAATGCCGGTGGAGATTGGCGGGGTAGCCTATTACAAGATACTGCTCTCGAACCCGATACTCAGATAAAGGCATGGGCCGGAGGAGTCCGGCTGTATATGACATGACGGAAACAGGCGCATCCGACGGGACAGGAGCCCGGAGGGTGTGCCTGTTTTTATGCGCCGCCATTACGGGAACGGACCGTTCTATCGATACACGGCCCGCCCCAATTTCATAATGACATAATGGAATAAAGGCCTTGAGAATAAAAGTAGTGCCCTTTGCAATATAATAAAATTGGAAGCGTATGAAAAGAACTTTTGTAATTAATTGGATTTTGATAGATTTATTCATTGTGTCTGTTATATCTTGGTTTAGACCGCATGTGACTGGGCGTGGGAACAGCCATGAAATCTGGCATAATTTGGCTATGTTTCATGTTTTGGGCAGTGTGCTGTTCCCTGTTGCCATAATATTCCATATGGCAACACACTAACATCTTTGAAGGGCACAAGAGAGTGTCAGGTGTATTGACAGCTATTTTAACCGAGAGCCAACACATCTTATGATGGATGCTGTAGAAAACAGTGTTTTATGGGAAATTCCGCGTGATATAATGGAAGAACTTTCTGATGCTAATGGTGATATAGCTTATCTATATCGGAGTTTTTTTGAAAATTCCTTAATGTTATCACAATTAAAGGCTGACATTTTACGTTTCGAATCAGCAAATGACAGATACGCTAGATTACAGCAACATTTTCCTGAAATAACTAGAAGAGCACCTTTGACAATGATTGCTTCATATCTTCAGATGACATTGGAAACATTAAGCAGAGTACGTGTATCAATAGCTAATGCTGAGAGCAAATAAAGCAAACTAACTATTAGGACTTAACTAACATCAAAAACAGGTCAGGATATAGCGTCCTGACCTGTTTCTTTAATAAACTTAAAAGCTATGGATTAATGAGATGTTAGTCATCGTCATCATCATCGAATTCATCCTCATCGTCGTCATCATCATATTCTATTGCTTCACTTTCTTCAATAATGTTACTAAAAGCTCCTGTTAAATCAAAATGATAGTTCTTTTTATTGTTAGAATATGGAAAATAAGAAGGAAGAGCCAACTTTGAACAAGGTAACGTTCGTAAACGGTGTGCAGATTAAAAACAAAAGTGGAAAGCACTGATGTGGGATAATTTTATCTATTATGGTAAGATTAATCAAAACAGAGGCAGTCATAAGTGTACTGATGGGGCATTTTATAAAGAAATTATTGTTTATCTTGCTGTTTGTCGGGGTACTGATTGCTCCGGCAAACGCACAAAACGAAAAGAATATGTATTCGTACAAGAAAATTGGCAACAAGTATATTGTCAGCATTAACAATCATACTGAAATTGTGAAAGCCCTGAATGCTTTCTGCAAGGAGAAAGGAATTCTGTCGGGTTCTATCAACGGGATTGGTGCTATCGGAGAGCTGACCCTCCGTTTCTTCAATCCCAAGACAAAAGCATATGATGATAAGACATTCCGGGAGCAAATGGAAATATCCAACCTTACAGGGAATATATCATCTATGAATGAGCAGGTATATCTTCATTTGCATATAACCGTCGGCAGGAGCGACTATTCCGCTTTAGCCGGACATCTACTTTCCGCAATACAGAATGGTGCAGGGGAGTTCGTGGTGGAAGATTATAGCGAGCGGATAAGTCGCACATATAATCCGGATTTAGGACTGAATATATACGATTTTGAAAGATAGTTGCCTATAAATATCGCTTGGAATACAGGATAATACATCATTCAGCTTAGATAATATATATCAAAAAAAGTTTATCAATTCTGTCACGTTAACTTTGCAACAGAAATAATTTAAAGACTATCAAATATGGATAAAGACAAGGATATGAGCCGCCGGAGATTCCTTAAAATGGCGGCATTGACAGGAGCTGCCATGTGTGTCGGGCCTACCTTGAACAAGGTAACGGCAGCAGAACGGGTATGGATGGGGAAACAACAAGTTGCAAACAACATCCCTGCAGGCATGGCGGCGGTGCGCACTCGGCGAACATTGGGACACGGAAATACGGCATTCACTGTTTCTGCAATGGGATATGGCTGTATGGGCTTGAACCATAACCGCAGCCAGTACCCGAGCAGGGAAAAAGAAATCGCCCTGGTGCATGAAGCTGTTGAACGTGGGGTGACCCTTTTCGATACAGCCGAAAGCTACGGCTACCACATCAATGAAAAATTGGTCGGCGAAGCCTTGAAAGGATATACCGACCGGGTATTTGTGTCATCGAAGTTCGGACATAAGTTTGTAAACGGTGTGCAGATTAAAACCGAAGAGGACAGCACTCCGGCCAACATCCGCCGGGTTTGTGAAAACTCGTTGCGCAATCTCGGAGTTGAAACATTGGGCATGTTCTACCAGCACCGCATAGACCCGAACACACCGATTGAAGCGGTGGCTGAAACATGCAGCAAACTCATCAAGGAAGGTAAAATCCTGCATTGGGGCATGTGTGAAGTAAACGTTGATACCATCCGCCGTGCGCACAAGATATGTCCGGTTACGGCAATCCAAAGCGAATATCACTTGATGCACCGCATGGTAGAGACGAACGGAGTGTTGGAGCTGTGCGAGGATTTGGGCATCGGTTTCGTTCCATACAGTCCGCTGAACCGTGGTTTTTTGGGCGGTATGATCAATGAATATACCAAGTTTGATGTTACCAACGACAACCGGCAGACCTTGCCACGCTTCCAGCCCGAAGCCATACGCGCCAACTATCGTATTGTGGAAGTTCTTAACGCTTTCGGCCGTACAAGAGGCATTACCCCGGCACAGATAGCTTTGGCCTGGCTGATGAACAAGAAGCCTTTTATCGTGCCTATTCCGGGCACCACCAAACTCTCTCATCTGGAAGAGAACCTTCGTGCCTGCGACATCCGTTTCACGGCAGAAGAGATAGAAGAACTGGAAACAGCCGTAGCTGCCATTCCTGTGGTGGGTAGCCGCTACGATGCCTTGCAGGAGTCTAAAATCCCAAAATAATCCGTGTATGAAGAAACAGATATTTTACATGACGTTCATCGCTTTACTGTCGGGCTGTAATTGTTACAAAGGGAATATTCTGCAAATAGAGGAACAAGGCAGTTTTGCCGTAGGTGGCACCGTACTGACCGATTCATTGGGACACAAATACCACGGCGACCATGCTTATGTATTTTATCAGAAACCGGTTGATGCACGGAAATATCCGCTTGTTTTTGCACATGGTGTCGGCCAGTTTTCCAAAACATGGGAGACCACTCCTGACGGACGCGAAGGGTTTCAGAATATATTTCTTCGCAAAGGTTTCTCCACCTATCTTGTCGACCAGCCTCGCCGGGGAAATGCCGGACGGAGTACGGAAGCTGTCACACTGGAACCGGTATTCGATGAAGAAGAATGGTTCAACCGTTTCCGTGTGGGAATCTATCCTGATTATTTCGAGGGTGTACAGTTCAGTCGCGACCGGGAAGCCTTAAACCAGTACTTCCGGCAGATGACGCCGACCATCGGACCTTTGGACTTCGATGTCTATTCCGATGCCTATGCTGCTCTTTTTGACAAAATCGGTCCGGCCATATTTGTCACTCATTCACAAGGCGGTCCGGTGGGTTGGTTTACTTTGCTCAAAACGAAGAACATCAAAGCCATTGTAGCATACGAACCCGGTGGAAGTGTACCCTTCCCAACCGGTCAAGTTCCCGAAGAAGGCAAAGTCTTGACACGGTCTAAAAAAACAGAAGGAATAGAAGTCCCTATGGCAGTTTTCAAGAGATACATGGAAATTCCCATCATCATTTACTATGGGGATAACCTGCCCGAAACAGACGAACATCCGGAACTTTACGAATGGACACGCCGTCTGCATCTCATGCGCAAGTGGGCCGAAATGCTCAATAAGCTGGGCGGTGACGTGACGGTCATTCATCTGCCCGATGTCGGTCTGCATGGGAATACGCACTTCCCGATGTCGGATTTGAACAATGTGGAAGTAGCTGACCTGCTGTCGAAGTGGCTGTATGAGAAACAGCTGGACAGATAGAAATTAACAGAGGATAACCCCAAAACCTAAATAAAAATAGTTATGAAACTGAAGTGCTTATTGGCAATGCTGCTCTTAACCTTCCTTTCGTGCAGCAACACTCCGGCTGTTGAAGATAAGATAGATTCGTTGCCTCACTCAGAGCCGGGGAAAACATTGATAGTCTATTTCTCATGGAGCGGACATACGCAAACTGTAGCCAACATTATCCATGAACTTATTGGATGCGACATGGTGGAGATTGAACCGGAAGAACCCTATTCTGATGAATATAATGAAGTGGTTGACCGTTTCAAAAATGAAAGAGACAATCATATTCTTCCAGCTCTGCGTACAAAAGTAGAGAATATGGATGATTATGATACATTGATTATCGGTAGTCCTATTTGGGGTGGTCTTCTGTCTTCTCCTGTAAAAAGTTTCCTGTCCGGTTATGATTTGTCCGGGAAAAAGATACTCCCATTCTGTACACATGGAGGAAGCGGAACAGCACAAAGTGTGGATAATATCCGCAAACTATGTCCCCATGCTGAAATATTGCTGTTTATGGCAGTCAAACTGCAAACTCTCGGAATGAAGTGAAAAAATGGCTGTCAGAAGCCGGATTTTCTGTCGAATTAAATTACGCCCGTTTAATAGTTTTAATACTGAAATGAAATATCCTTTGTTATCCGCACTCTTTCATCCCCTTTTTCAGAGATTTGCAGATAGACCAGTAGTTGAGATTAGGGAATATGAGATTGTCTTCCTGACAGGGTCGGTAACGCTCGATAATCTGCAAAGGAGTATCCAACAGTTTCACTTGGAACGGCACTTTTGTCTTGTACCGTTTGGACAATATCCACTTCTCACCATTCACTTCTACGATGTTGCTATTGGTTAGTTCCTTGATGTCCACGAAAGAGAGGGCAGTGAAGCTGGCGAAAACAAAAATGTCACGAATATAGAACAGTTGGACATCCCCAACTCGTGCGTCATCAACGTTTTCAGTTCATCTTCCGTCAGGAACTCACGTTCCGTCACATTAGGGCTGATGTGGAATTGGGCAAACGTTTTTTTCGGTATTAGTCCGTTAAAGTGCACACACATGACAACGCCTTTCAGCCACATGCATTTTTCCCATATCGTCCCGTTGTGAAGTCCCGCTTTCGTTGATAGGTAGGCTGCAAACCCCTTGATGAAGTCGGGCTTAATCTCCAGCATGAACATATCCGTCCGTCTGTAAAAAGACTTGATGAACGCTGCCACATGGTTTCTTGCCACCACCCGTGAACGGTGGTTGCCATTACCCTGTCTTTTCCGACACGCTTCTTGAATACTTCGTTCTCACGTCCGGACGCTTTGAGCAGTGTCTCATACTCACTGCCGATACCCTGATAAGCATTGCTCACCATTTCAGCCGTCACGAACGCTTCACGGTCGAATATACGCAGGTAGTGCTTGATGATTTGAGCCTTGATGTTGTCAAGGGCAAGGTTGATATCACGTACTTCCGCACTCTTGCCTTTCGCCCTGTTCCCTTTCACGTCCCAAAGCGTTTTCGGGATACTCTACTTATAGCTGAACTGCGTCACAATCCCGTTAATCGTTACCCGTCCTATGATGCGGACAATATCGTTTTTCTCCTTGTTGCCGTTCACGTAGAACAGCACTTTGAATGTACTTCTTGCCATACTCGTTTTTTAAGTTTAAAATTAAGTATCAATGAGTTATGCCTTGTAAACCAACCGAAGCCATACGGAGAAAAATTCAGCACGGAGTATCAAAAACCACCTTTCACGGGGTAATGATTTAGCAACCTTTCTACTTCATAAATTTACTTTTTTTTGCGTTACCTCGTTTTATGCCTTTGTCCTCATTTGTCCTCACAAACGCTTTATTCATAGCCGTTTTAAAAACATTTCCGCCTTTCTATTCCTCTTTTCCACAGATTTTTAGTAAATTTATATCCGTCTAATTTTTAAGGTCCTATGTTCAGACTCAATCTAACCAAACATTGCATAAAGTGGTACTGTTTCATCCAAATGCAACTGATGGACACGTTCGTACATTATTTTGTGCTTGTATCGTTATATCTATTGCAGCTATTATCTGTAGTTCATTTGTATCCATGGCCCATTACAGACAGGCGTTATTCAGTATGACTTATTTTTCCTCCCTGGTGTTTTTTTGTGGAGTATGCATTGCGCATTTGCGGCACCGGTCAAATATCCGGATAGAGACATAAACCGTACACGATGGAAATATATTTTTTCATTCTATGGTTTGTGGACTCCGTGACCATTCTCCCTTATATGTTAACCTATATGTATTGGGATACGAATATTGTCCATGTCATTATCCTCCTTTACATTTTTATTATTGTCAAATAGATAAGATACTTACGGAAGAGTGGGTTATGACCTATATACCTGCGGTATCATGGTCTGTTTTTCTGCTATTCTGCTATACTATATAGAGCTTAATGTACAGCTTGAGGATTTCAAAACATTCGTGACGGGCTTTGGTGGGCAGTAATTCTAAGACTTTAAATAAAGAAAAATTAAGCCACCCCTTAAAAAAAAGAGATATTTCCTTTCAAAGCAATACTTCGGTAAATTTTTACCGAAAGATTAAAAGTTAAACAACAGAACCGGCA
>OCAM01000935.1_pt1 | contig 20249 bp, 18 predicted proteins | sample 1538281 | NCBI WGS metagenome assembly OCAM01 (sample SAMEA2580273, study PRJEB22360) | human gut metagenome | biome: human gut; feature: human-associated habitat; material: faeces | place: Denmark | collected 2008/2010 | reverse complement strand
CACGCGAGACATGCACCCGAGGAGGCTGTCCAAATCCGACAGAGTACCCACTGTTCGTCCCACAACAGGGATGCATCGTAGGAGGGTAAAAACAAGGCCAAACAAAAGGAACTTCGACATGGCTTTATTTAACGCAAGACATTATACTATCTCATCAGAGTGAAATATCCGACTCTGATTCACCTGAATACCCCCAAGTGTATAAATAACCATTTGAATCTATAAAACTATAAGTGCCACTGCATACCAAAGTATAATATCCAGTATCTGGATTCTCCACCAAATCTATATCATCAATCGAAAATTCAGGATTGTCCTCAGCAGAATATACATACTCAACAGAAGTAGGTTCACCATTTTCCATCTTATAGGAATAATGAACCGTCATCGTCAAGACGGTATAACCATCTATATATTCTGAAGGCAAAGCATTAGTACATTTAAAAGTTACAGTAGCCTCACCATATTTATATGACGGTTTCTCAGGTTCTATAGGTTTAATACTTTCCCCTCCTTGCGGCATGCTTCTTTTCGCCATAGTCGCCACACCTGCTTCGTCATTCAACACAAACCCTTCAGGATAACCATCATCTTGGAAACATGCGGGCAACCCCACAAACACCATCCCGGCCACAACGACCGGAACAAAAATTCTTACTAACAAATTCTTCTTTTCCATACTCTCGTTTATTTAATACTGTAAAATTGTGCAAAAGAATTGAACCTCACAATAACAAACATGCAACCTGTTACATTCGATAAAACATTCGATACATAGGAAAAAAGAGCACATCATACAGGCATATATCCGCTGCTTGGAAGTTACGAGATTGCAAATGGAATATGCCATCGAGAACAAGAAAAAGCCGCTCCGGAAATTCCGGAACGGCTTTTTCTTACTACTGGCTAAAAGCAGTCTATTTTACTCATCCAAATCAAGGATAGACTTACGATTGGCCATCAGGCGGTCGTACTCCTCCTTGCAGCCTACGACAATCTTGCCGAACTCACGAAGTCCCGTACCTGCCGGTATCAGATGACCACAGATGACGTTCTCCTTCATACCTTCGAGTTTATCGGTCTTTCCATTGATGGCCGCGTCATTCAGCACCTTCGTCGTTTCCTGGAAGGAAGCTGCCGACATGAAGCTCGAAGTCTGTAGTGCCGCACGGGTAATACCTTGCAGAATCTGGATTGAGGTGGCCGGCATGGCGTCACGTACCTGCACCAACTTCAAATCCTTACGTTTCAACGTAGAATTCTCGTCACGCAACTTACGGGCCGTCACAATCATGCCTTTTTGCATCGTTTCCGAGTCACCGGCATCCACCACGACTTTCTTGCCCCAAATGCGGTCGTTCTCTTCCGCGAAATCGAGTTTGTCCACAATCTGCTGCTCCAAGAATCGAGTGTCGCCCGGTTCGTCAATCTGCACCTTACGCATCATCTGACGGACAATCACCTCAAAGTGCTTGTCGTTAATCTTCACACCCTGCAGACGGTACACGTCCTGTATCTCGTTCACAATATACTCCTGCACTGCCGTAGGACCTTTAATGGCCAAAATGTCGGCTGGCGTAGTGGCGCCATCTGACAATGGAGTTCCGGCACGTACATAGTCATTCTCTTGTACCAGAATCTGCTTGGACAACGGTACGAGATACTTCTTCACTTCACCCAACTTGGAAGTGACGATAATCTCACGGTTACCGCGTTTCAGCTTACCCATCGCGATCTCACCATCGATTTCCGAAACCACAGCGGGATTAGACGGATTACGCGCTTCGAACAACTCGGTCACACGCGGAAGACCTCCCGTGATGTCGCCGGCCTTGCCTACGGCACGCGGAATCTTCACCAATACGTCTCCGGCTTTGACAATCTGCTTGTCCTCAATAGCCAAGTGTCCGCCGATGGGGAAGTTATACGTACGAATCAGCTCTCCGTTCTCGTCCAAGATATGAGCCGAAGGAACCTTCGTCCTGTCTTTTGACTCTATGATAATCATCTCGCGCAGACCTGTCGTCTCGTCGGCTTCCACACGATAAGTCACACCTTCTACCACGTCTTCAAACTGAATCTTACCCGGAGTTTCCGTCACGATAACCGCGTTAAACGGATCCCACTTGGCTATCAGCTTGCCTTTCTCTACTTTATCTCCTTCGTTCACATACAAAGTAGAACCGTAAGGCACATTTTGCGTGAAGAGGACAATATCGGTATTCACGTCGACGAAGCGGACCTCGGCCAAACGTCCTACCACCATCTTGGCTGCATTTCCGGTCTCATCGGTAATATCTACCGTACGCAACTCTTCGAACTCTACCTTCGAATCGTACTTCGCGACGATAGATGCATTGGCTGCCGCATTCGAAGCCACACCACCGGCATGGAACGTACGCAACGTCAACTGTGTACCCGGCTCACCGATGGACTGGGCGGCAATCACGCCGACCGCCTCGCCTTTCTGTACCATCCGGCTCGTAGCCAAGTTGCGGCCATAGCACTTCATGCAGACTCCCTTACGGCTCTCGCAAGTCAATACGGAACGGATTTCCACGCTCTCGATCGGAGAGTCTTCGATTTCCTGTGCCTTGTCTTCCGTGATTTCCTCCCCGGCGGAAACAATCAACTTACCCGTCGTAGGATTGATAATATCATGCACGGACACACGTCCGAGAATACGTTCGTAAAGTGAAGAAATGACTTCATCGCCGTTCTTCAAAGCCGTACATACCAGACCGCGCAACGTACCGCAATCCTCTTCCGTGATAATCACGTCGTGGGATACGTCTACAAGACGACGCGTCAAGTAACCGGCATCGGCTGTCTTCAAAGCCGTATCGGCCAAACCCTTACGGGCACCGTGGGTAGAAATGAAGTACTCCAACACGCTCATGCCTTCCTTGAAGTTGGAAAGAATCGGGTTTTCGATAATCTGGGCGCCTTCGGCTCCGGCTTTCTGGGGCTTGGCCATCAAACCACGCATACCGGAAAGCTGGCTGATCTGTCCGGCAGAACCACGGGCTCCGGAATCCAACATCATATATACGGCATTGAAACCTTGGTCGGCTTCTTTCATGGTCTTCATCAAGACCTTGGAAAGGTCATTGTTGACGTGTGTCCAAGTATCGATGACCTGGTTATAACGTTCGTTGTCCGTGATGAAACCCATACCATAATCATTGGCAATGCGTTCCACTTCTTCGTTTCCGCGACGAACCAGTTCCTCTTTTTCTTCCGGAATGATAATATCACCCAAGTTGAAAGACAAACCGCCCACGTATGCCATACGATAACCCAGATTCTTGATACCGTCCAGGAATTCGCAGGCACGAGCCACACCTACCGTCTTGATCACGTCGGTGATGATGCCACGCAAGGTCTTTTTGGAAATGATGTCATTGAAATAACCGACTTCTTCCGGTATGATTTCGTTGACAATCACACGGCCTACAGACGTTTCCACCATCTTCTTTTCCAGCTCGCCATTCGCATTCAGGTCCTTTACCACAACTTTAATAGGCGCATGAATGTCTACACGCTTCTCATTGTAGGCAATGATAGCCTCTTCGGGACCATAGAATGTCAAACCTTCGCCCTTAGAACCTGGACGGAGCTTGGTAATATAATACAAGCCCAACACCATATCCTGAGAAGGCACCGTAATCGGCGCACCGTTTGCCGGATTCAGGATATTGTGAGACTGCAACATCAAAATCTGCGCTTCCAGAATCGCTTCGTTGCTCAAAGGCAAATGCACAGCCATCTGGTCACCGTCGAAGTCGGCATTGAACGCCGTACAAGCCAACGGATGCAACTGGATAGCCTTACCTTCTATCATCTTGGGTTGGAAAGCCTGGATACCCAAGCGGTGCAATGTCGGAGCACGGTTCAACAACACCGGGTGTCCTTTCATCACGTATTCCAAAATATCCCAAATCACAGGCTCCTTGCGGTCTACAATCTTCTTGGCAGACTTCACGGTCTTCACGATACCGCGTTCTATGAGCTTACGGATGATGAACGGCTTATAAAGTTCTGCGGCCATCAATTTAGGCAGACCGCATTCTCCCATCTTCAACTCCGGTCCTACAACGATTACCGAACGGGCTGAATAGTCCACACGCTTACCCAACAGGTTCTGACGGAAACGGCCTTGCTTACCTTTCAACGAATCGGAAAGGGACTTCAAAGGACGGTTGGCATCCGTCTTTACCGCACTGGACTTGCGGGAGTTGTCGAACAAGCTGTCCACGGCCTCTTGCAACATACGTTTCTCATTACGCAAAATCACCTCGGGAGCTTTGATTTCAATCAGTCGCTTCAGACGGTTGTTACGGATAATGACACGACGATACAAGTCGTTCAAGTCGGAAGTGGCAAAACGGCCGCCATCCAACGGAACCAACGGACGCAGTTCGGGCGGAATCACCGGAAGGATTTTCATAATCATCCATTCGGGCTTATTGCGTCCCCGACTGGCACGGAAAGACTCAACCACCTGCAACCGCTTCAGGGCTTCGGTCTTACGCTGCTGGGCCGTATCGGCATTGGCACTGTCACGCAATTCGTATGACAATTTATCCAAATCCAAACGGAGCAAAAGGTCATAAATGGCCTCTGCACCCATCTTGGCTATGAACTTATTAGGATCCGAATCATCCAAATACTGGTTCTCTTTGGGAAGTTTCTCCAGATAATCCAAATATTCATCTTCGGTCAACAGGTCATTGGCTGCGATTCCTTCTTCGGCCAGCACGCCCGGCTGAATGACTATATAACGTTCGTAGTAAATGACTGCATCCAGCTTCTTTGTCGGTATTCCCAACAGATAACCGATTTTGTTCGGTAACGAACGAAAATACCAGATATGAGCCACAGGCACCACCAACGCAATGTGTCCTGAACGTTCGCGACGTACCTTCTTTTCTGTTACTTCCACGCCACAACGGTCGCAGACAATACCTTTATAACGAATCCGTTTATACTTTCCGCAATGGCATTCATAATCCTTCGTCGGACCAAAAATACGCTCGCAGAACAAACCGTCACGTTCGGGTTTATAGGTACGATAGTTAATGGTTTCGGGTTTCAAAACCTCACCATACGAATTTTCCAGGATTTCTTCGGGCGAAGCCAATCCGATGGTTATCTTCGTAAAGTTACTCTTTATTTTAGATTCTTTTCTAAAAGCCATATTCTATTATTAATAAAAGAGTTCAACTGTTATTCAAGCGTAATGCTCAACCCCAAGCCTCTCAGCTCGTGGAGCAACACATTCAGTGATTCCGGAATACCCGGAGTTGGCATCGGCTCGCCCTTGACAATCGCTTCGTATGCTTTCGAACGGCCTACCACATCGTCCGACTTGATAGTCAAAATTTCCTGTAGCACATGAGATGCACCGAACGCCTCGATGGCCCAGACTTCCATTTCTCCGAAACGCTGACCACCGAACTGCGCCTTACCTCCGAGCGGCTGTTGGGTAATCAATGAATACGGACCGATGGAACGGGCGTGCATCTTGTCTTCTACCATGTGACCTAACTTCAGCATATAAGCAATACCGACAGTGGCCAACTGGTCGAACTTCTCACCGGTCTCACCGTCATACAACTGCGTAGAGCAATAACGCGGCAAACCGGCCTTATCCGTCCATTCACACAAGTCATCCAACGTAGCACCATCGAAAATCGGAGTAGCAAACTTCACTCCAAGTTCTTTTCCGGCAGCCCCTAAAACAGTCTCGAAAATCTGACCGATGTTCATACGAGAAGGCACACCCAACGGATTCAAAACGATATCGACCGGCGTTCCGTCAGCCAAGAACGGCATGTCTTCCTGACGTACAATTTTTGATACGATACCCTTGTTTCCGTGACGTCCGGCCATCTTGTCGCCGACACCAATCTTACGTTTCTTGGCGATATAAACCTTAGCCATCTGAATGATACCTGAAGGCAATTCATCACCAATCGTAATCGCAAACTTCTTACGTTTCAGTTCGGCATCAAGCAACTTGTATTTCTTCAGGAAGTTTATAATCAGTTGAGATATCAAACCGTTCAGATGCTCGTCGTCCGTCCAGCCACTTAACTGTATCGTCGTAAAATCGAGTCCTTCCAAAGCGGAAGCCGCAAACTTACGTCCCGAAGCAATCACATCGCTACCCATATAATCTTTCACGCCTTGTGAAACCTTGTCCTTCGTCAGTTCCAACAATTTGTCTATCAAGATGGCCTTCAAATCTTCAACCTTGCTGTTGAATTCCTCATCTATTTTCGGAAGAATCAGTTTGTCAGCAGCCTTGGCTGCACGTGTCTTGATGGCACGGGAGAACAACTTCTTATCTATCACCACACCATTCAATGACGGAGAAGCTTTCAAAGAGGCATCCTTCACATCACCGGCTTTATCACCGAAAATGGCACGCAGCAGCTTCTCTTCGGGCGAAGGATCGCTCTCACCCTTCGGAGTAATCTTACCGATCATAATATCACCCGGCTGAATGCGGGCACCGACGCGGACAATACCATTCTCATCCAAATCTTTAGTAGCTTCTTCGCTTACATTCGGAATATCAGCCGTCAACTCTTCCACTCCACGTTTCGTTTCACGAACTTCCAACGAGAATTCTTCCACATGGATTGAGGTCAAAATATCTTCGCGTACCACGCGCTCGTTCAGCACAATGGCATCCTCATAGTTATAGCCTTTCCATGGCATGTAAGCCACCAAAAGGTTCTTACCCAAAGCCAGTTCCCCTTGCTGGGTAGAATAACCTTCCGTCAAAATGTCCCCGGCTTTTACGCGTTGGCCTTTATCGCAGATAGGACGCAGGTCAATCGTCATATTCTGGTTTGTACGACGGAACTTCGGGATACGGTATTCTTTCAACGCAGGCTCGAAACTTACGAACTCTTCTTCTTCCGTACGGTCGTATAAAATACGAATGGTCGTAGCATCCACATATTCAATCACGCCATCACCCTCGGCCGTAATCATCGTACGGGAATCCTCACATACCTGTTTTTCTATACCGGTACCTACAATCGGAGATTCGCTACGCAACAAAGGCACGGCCTGGCGCATCATGTTTGAACCCATCAACGCACGGTGCGCGTCATCATGCTCCAAGAACGGAATCAAAGATGCGGCAATAGAAGCAATCTGCTGCGGAGCCACGTCCATCAGATTCACATCAGAAGGGGGAACAACCGGATAATCGTCATCCTGACGGCACTTTACTTTCTTACGGATAAACGTACCGTCATCATTCAACGGCGCATTACCCTGTCCGATAATCTTGCCTTCTTCCTCTTCTGCTGTCAAATATTCAATACCGGTTTCCAATGATAAATCAACCACTCCGTCTTGCACCTTACGGTAGGGGGTTTCAATGAAACCGAGGTCGTTAATCTTGGCATATACACACAAAGAAGAAATCAAACCGATGTTCGGCCCTTCAGGAGATTCGATAGGACACAAACGACCATAGTGTGTATAGTGTACGTCACGCACCTCGAAACCGGCACGTTCACGAGACAAACCGCCAGGACCGAGGGCAGACAAACGACGTTTGTGCGTTACCTCTGCCAGAGGGTTGGTCTGATCCATGAATTGCGAAAGGGCATTGGTTCCGAAGAAAGAATTAATCACGGAAGAAATGGTCTTCGCATTAATCAAGTCCGTCGGAGTAAAGACTTCGTTGTCACGTACATTCATACGTTCCCGAATCGTACGACTCATGCGAGCCAAACCAATAGCAAACTGATTGCTTAATTGTTCGCCTACAGTCCTTACACGACGGTTGCTCAAATGGTCGATGTCATCGACAAGTGCCTTTGAGTTTATCAACTCTATCAGATACTTGATAATCTCGATAATATCTTCTTTCGTCAATACGCGGACATCCATATCCGTAGAAAGATTCAGCTTTCTATTGATACGGTAGCGTCCCACTTCACCCAAATCATAACGTTTCTCTGAAAAGAACAAGTTATTGATGACCTCACGTGCACTGGCATCATCTGCGGGGTCGGCGTTACGCAACTGACGGTAAATGTATAATACAGCTTCCTTTTCAGAATTACTCGGGTCCTTCTGAAGCGTATTGAAGATGATAGAATAATCAGACGTATTTATCTCTTCCTTATGCAACAACACACTTTGAACACCGCTATCCAAAATGATGCAAATATTGTCTTCGTCCAATATAGCTTCACGGTCTAAGATGACTTCATTACGCTCTATTGAAACCACCTCACCGGTGTCTTCATCCACGAAATCCTCAATCCAACTCTTCAGCACACGTGCAGCTAACTTCTTACCAATGTATTTCTTTAAATTGGTTTTCGTCGCTTTGACTTCTTCTGCCAAATTGAAAATCTCCAGAATATCCTTATCGTCCTCGAAACCTATGGCACGCAACAAAGTCGTAACAGGCAATTTCTTCTTACGGTCGATATACGCATACATGACATTATTGATGTCTGTAGCAAATTCAATCCATGAACCTTTGAATGGAATGATACGTGCCGAATATAGTTGCGTCCCATTCGCATGAATACTTGAACCGAAGAAAACACCCGGAGAACGATGTAATTGGGAAACTACAACTCGTTCAGCTCCGTTAATAATAAAAGTTCCATTATCGGTCATATAAGGAATAGGACCTAAGAACACATCCTGAATAACCGTATCAAAGTCTTCGTGATCCGGGTCGGTACAATACAACTTCAATTTGGCCTTGAGCGGCACACTATAGGTGAGCCCACGCTCTAAACACTCTTCAATTGTATAACGCGGGGGATCAATATAATAATCAAGGAACTCCAAAACGAAGTTATTACGCGTATCGGCAATTGGGAAGTTCTCTGAGAAGACTTTATATAAGCCGTCGTTTTTACGTTTCTCAGGAGGAGTATCCAACTGCAGGAAGTCCTTAAACGACTTCAATTGCACATCAAGAAAATCCGGATAAGGCATCGGACTCTTAACTGTTGCAAAGTTAACTCTCTGATTTACAAGATTAGAAGACATCTATATTATTATTAGTTGAACTTGTTGATAGTTTTAGACACAAAAAGGTAAAGAACCCTCTACCAGAGGATTCTTTACCGACAAACCTGCTAATACAGGCTTTTAATTACTTCAACTCGATTTCAGCGCCAGCTTCTTCGAGAGTCTTCTTCAAAGCTTCAGCATCAGCTTTCGGCATTCCTTCCTTCAATACGCTGGGAGCACCGTCAACCATTTCTTTTGCTTCTTTCAAGCCAAGGCCGCAAGCTTCTTTCACAGCCTTAACTACCTGCAACTTAGCTGCACCTGCACTCTTCAATACTACATCGAAAGAATCTTTTACAGCAGCAGCTTCAGCGCCACCAGCAGCAGGACCAGCAGCAACAGCAACAGCTGCAGCAGCAGGTTCAATTCCGTACTCATCCTTCAGGATAGTTGCCAATTCATTAACTTCCTTAACTGTCAAATTTACCAATTCTTCAGCAATAGCTTTCAAATCTGCCATTTTTATTCTATTTTTTATTTGTTTGATACTAATTTAATTTATTCGGGTCTTTCACCGAGAGTCTTGAGAACTCCATGAATAGTGTTTCCACCTGATTGAAGAGCAGAAAGTACGTTCTTCGCCGGTGACTGCAACAAAGCAACAATCTCAGCAATAACTTCATCCTTGCTCTTGATAGCCGTAAGAGCTTCGAGTTGGTCTGCACCTACATAGAAACCTTCTTCAGCATAAGCCGCCTTCAATGCGGGCATTCCATCCTTAGCAAAATCTTTCAACAACTTTGCAGGGGCATTTGCCGTGTTTGCAAACAACACAGCAGTCGTACCCTTTAAGCAATCGTACAAAGGAGTATAATCTGTTTCAGATGCTTCCAAAGCTTTGTGAAGTAATGTGTTCTTCACAACTACCATTTTAATTTCAGACTGAAAACATTTTCTTCTCATCGCACTGGTTGTCGCAGCATTCAATCCCGTCACATCAACCAGATAGAAATGAGCATACTCATTCAAGACTTCGCCAAGCTGGGCTATAATATTACCTTTATCTTCCTTTCTCATGATTCAATTACTTTTTAAATTTCCTCAACAGCCTTCGGGTCAATCTTGATACCGCGGCTCATCGTACTTGAAAGATAAATACTCTTAATATAGGTACCCTTAGCGGCTGTAGGTTTCAACTTATTGATAGTTGAAATAAACTCTTTTGCATTCTGTGCAATTTGCTCAGCAGTAAAAGAAACCTTACCTATAGAAGTGTGTACAATACCAGATTTATCTACTTTAAAGTCTATCTTACCTTGTTTCACTTCTCTTACAGCCTTGGCCACATCCATAGTTACAGTACCACTCTTCGGGTTAGGCATCAATCCACGAGGACCGAGTACACGACCGAGGGCACCGATTTTTCCCATTATTGAAGGCATAGTGATAATGACATCCACGTCAGTCCAACCGCCTTTTATCTTCTCGATATATTCATCAAGACCTACATAGTCAGCGCCTGCTTCCTTAGCAGCAGCTTCAGCATCCGGAGTACACAAGCAAAGAACCCGCGTAACTTTACCCGTACCATTTGGCAGAGACACAACACCTCTCACCATCTGATTGGCTTTACGGGGATCCACGCCTAAACGTACATCAATGTCTACGGAAGCATCAAACTTGGTTGTCGTAATATCCTTAACCAACTGAGAAGCTTCTTTCAAAGAGTATGCTTTCCCTGCTTCAATCTTGTCAGCGACCAACTTCTGATTTTTTGTCAGTTTACTCATTTTAATTGAAGATTTTAATTATTAACCCGGGAAGTCTCCTTTTACAGTGATACCCATACTTCTTGCTGTTCCTGCAACCAATTTCATCGCAGCTTCTATTGTAAAGCAATTCAAATCAGGCATTTTATCCTGAGCGATCGTACGCACTTGCTCCCAAGAGATTTCAGCAACCTTTTTACGGTTCGGCTCTGCAGAACCACCTTTTAACTTCGCAATCTCCATCAACTGTACTGCTACGGGAGGAGTCTTTACGATAAAGTCGTATGACTTATCAGTATAATAGGTGATTACCACCGGGAGCACCTTGCCGGCTTTCTCCTGCGTTCTGGCGTTGAATGCTTTACAGAAATCCATGATATTGATACCCTTGGAACCCAAAGCAGGACCTACTGGGGGTGATGGATTTGCAGCGCCTCCTTTAATCTGTAATTTGATTAATCCAGCAACTTCTTTAGCCATTTTTTTGTTATTTATTGAATTTGATATTCAAGAACAATACGCGTAACAAAACGCATCATTCTTTCGCTACTTGCATAAAACCTAATTCCAACGGCGTTTTACGACCGAAGATCTTGACCATTACTTTCAGCTTCTTCTTTTCGTTATTCACTTCCTCGATTACGGCAGAAAAACCACTAAAAGGTCCTTCTGTCACCTTAACCGTTTCCCCTTCAGCATAAGGTATCAACACTTCTTCCGGTACATCTTGCATTTCGTCAACAGCACCTAAAAGACGATTAACCTCAGACTGACGCAACGGAGTAGGGTTACTATTAGATTCACCCAAAAAGCCCAATACGTTCGGTGTATTACGCAACAATACAGGTATCTCACCCACTAAAGCTGCTTCTACCAACACATAGCCCGGTAAATGATTACGCTCCTTAACGATACGTTTACCATTACGAACCTGAACTACTTTTTCTGTCGGTATCAACACCTGAGAGACGAATTTTCCAAAGTCACCTTTTTTAATTTCGGCATCAATGTACTCCTTCACCTTGCTTTCCTTTCCACTCACGGCACGCATAACGTACCATTTCATTTCAGTATCAGCCATCTCTCTACTTAATTAGGATAAATAACTTCCATTGCGCTTTGGAACACGAAGTCCATAGCGAAAACAACCAGTGCAATGAGTAGGGAAGCAGATAATACTACGACTGCACTGTTAGTAAGTTCTGAACGAGTCGGCCAAGTTGTTTTATGGACAAGCTCATCATAAGATTCCTTACAATATTTAAAGATCTTCTTAAACATATTCTTTATTATTAGCACGGGAGGAGAGGCTCGAACTCCCGACACCCGGTTTTGGAGACCGGTGCTCTACCAACTGAGCTACTCCCGTGTGTACATAATCAGTTCCCGATGGAAAACCGGGAACTGATTAATTATTGTGTATTAGTCGATAATTTCAGTAATCTGACCAGCACCTACCGTACGTCCACCTTCGCGGATAGCGAAACGAAGACCCGGGTTCAATGCTACTGGGTAGATCAACTCAACTGTAATAGTTACGTTATCACCCGGCATTACCATTTCTGTTCCTTCCGGCAAAGTGATTTCACCTGTACAGTCCATAGTACGCAAGTAGAACTGAGGACGGTATTTGTTGTGGAACGGAGTGTGACGACCACCTTCTTCTTTCTTCAAGATATAAACCTCAGCTTTGAATTTAGAGTGCGGTTTAATCTGACCTGGTTTACAAAGAACCATACCACGTTTGATTTCGTTCTTGTCAATACCACGAAGCAAAAGACCTACGTTGTCACCAGCTTCACCTTGATCCAACAGTTTACGGAACATTTCAACACCAGTTACAACTGATTTCTTATCTTCACCTAAACCAAGGATTTCGATTTCATCACCAACGTGGATAACACCAGTTTCGATACGACCTGTTGCTACAGTACCACGACCTGTGATAGAGAACACGTCTTCAACCGGCATCAAGAATGGTTTATCAACATCGCGCGGAGGCAGTGGAATCCAGTTATCAACTGCATCCATCAGTTCCATAACTTTGTCTTCCCATTTTTCAACACCGTTCAATGCGCCAAGAGCAGAACCACGGATGATAGGAGTATTGTCACCATCGAAATCATAGAATGAAAGAAGTTCTCTCATTTCCATTTCAACGAGTTCCAACATTTCTTCGTCGTCTACCATATCGCACTTGTTCAAGAATACAACCAGACGAGGTACGTTTACCTGACGAGCCAACAGGATGTGTTCGCGAGTTTGAGGCATCGGACCATCAGTTGCAGCACAAACGATGATAGCACCGTCCATCTGAGCAGCACCAGTTACCATGTTCTTTACGTAGTCGGCGTGACCCGGACAGTCTACGTGAGCATAGTGACGGTTTGCAGTCTGATACTCTACGTGAGAAGTGTTGATTGTGATACCTCTCTCTTTTTCTTCAGGAGCGTTGTCGATAGAATCGAATGAACGCAACTCTGAAAGACCTTTCTTTGCCAATACTGTTGTGATAGCAGCTGTCAAAGTTGTTTTACCGTGGTCAACGTGACCAATCGTACCAATGTTCACATGTGGTTTCGATCTGTCAAATTTCTCTTTTGCCATAACTTAATTGTTCTTTATTTGATTAATGATCATGTTCAATTTTCAATTGAGCCGGTGCCGAGACTTGAACTCGGGACCTCTTCCTTACCAAGGAAGTGCTCTACCGCTGAGCTATAACAGCAAAAAATTAGAGCGGAAAACGGGACTCAAACCCGCGACCCCCAGCTTGGAAGGCTAGTGCTCTATCGACTGAGCTATTTCCGCAGTTTCATTATTTAGCCTTTTCAAGACTTTCAATGAGCGTGGGCAAAGATGGATTCGAACCACCGAAGGCGTAAGCCAGCAGATTTACAGTCTGCCCCATTTGGCCACTCTGGTATTTGCCCTTTTTTTCGCATTAGCTTTGCTTGAGCCTCTTGTCGGATTCGAACCAACGACCCCGAGATTACAAATCACGTGCTCTGGCCAACTGAGCTAAAGAGGCGTTTGCAGCCTACACATCTAACGACATGCCTTAAACGGCTGCAAAGTTAAGTCTATTTTTTGAAATCACAAATAAAAATCTCTTTTTTTTTAATGATCTCTTTGTTTTTCCTTATATTTGGACAATTGGCGTACCAACGCATCCAAACAAACATCTACTGCTTCTTCAAATGTGTCGCAAACTTTCTCCGCGAAAAACTCTCCTGTCGAGGCCAAAACCTTGATGGATGCCTCTTTATTCATGGAGGTTTCGGGCTTTACGACCTTTAATGACACCTCTACCTTTCTTATTTCTTCGCTAAATTTTCCGAACTTTGCTACTTTCTTCTCGATAAACTCTTGGAGTTTCTCTGTGGCATCAAAATGAATTGCCTGAATTTTTACTTCCATAGTCTTGTCTTTTTAAGCTCTTGGATGAGCCTGGTTATACATTTCTTTTAATTCCTCAAAAGTTGTGTGCGTGTAGATCTCCGTAGTAGAAATACTCTCATGCCCCAACAACTCTTTTAAAGATTCTAAATCTGCATGATGGTTCAGCATCGAGGTTGCAAAAGTATGCCGTAATACGTGCGGACTCCTTTTCTTCTGTGTAGTCACCATTCCTAAATAATGCCGTACAAGATTCCGCACCTTTACATTCGTAAGCCGCTCTCCCTTTTCGTCCACGAACATCGCACCCCCATCTTCCATACCTAAAGATGATTTCTCATCCAGATATGTCCTGAGCAATGCTTCCAGTTCTCTACCGAAAGGAACAATCCTTTGCTTATTCCGTTTCCCTGTCACTTTTATCACGCCTCCCCACAAATCCACATCCTGATTATTCAGGCCTGTCAACTCAGAAAGGCGGACTCCTGTCACATAAAACGTATTCACTATCAGCTTATCTCTTTTGCCTAAGAAATCACTGCCGAAGAATTCACCGTCTAACAGGCGATCCATTTCACTTTCTTTTAGAAACACCGGCAATGGTTTCTTCTTCTTGGGGCCTTGTATATTTCTCACAGGATCTACTTTTATCCAATCCCGTTTCAATAAATACCGATAAAACGTACGCAAGGCACTTAATCTACGGTTAACCGTAGTAGCCGTACGACCTGCCTCCATCATCGAGACCATCCAATCTCTCACGACATCTCCGTCTATCGTTTCCCAAGACAATGTGGAATCCACCTTCTTATAATACGATTCAAACGCATTCAAATCGTCGCGGTATTCTTCGACCGTCCTCAACGAATAATTCCGTTCAAGCGTCAAATATTCCAAAAAAGCTTCTGTCCACATACCTCGTTGCTTTTACGACAACGAATATAGGAAATAAAAATGAAAGTTCAAAGAAAAACAGCTAAATTATTCTTCTACACGTTGCATTTTCTGAACGTAAATCGCACGTTCTTTAGCGAGTCTGTTGACCACTGAAGGTTTGTCAAACTGTTGTCTGCGTCTCAATTCCTTTACGACACCAGTCTTTTCAAATTTTCTTTTGAATTTCTTCAGCGCTCTCTCGATGTTCTCGCCTTCTTTTACAGGTACTACAATCATGTTTTTTTGTTTTTAATAATAATGTATGAATACTATTTTTGCAAAATGCGGTGCAAAATTAAACAATGTTTTTTGAATCGACAAAGAAAACACGTTTTTTCTATGACACAAACCTTAAAAAAGGTGCATATCCCGTCGAGATATGCACCTTCTAAACCTTATTGGCATCAACCGATTACAGATTCGGATTGATTTTGCTCCATTCTGAAATAGCAGGAACAATATTCAATGTCACGAGTTCGTCGCGCATCTTGCAAAGGTGTGCGTAGCTGGCATCCAATTTGGCAATTTCTTCGGCCGTTCCTTCGGGCATTGTATAATGACAGCCGTTTGCGTCCAAGGTCGTATTCATTGCCATCATGATATGGTCGTACTTATCGGTCTTTACGTATGTACCGGCCGGCCAACGGAACTTCTCACCACCCATAGCCGCACGAATCATTTCTACTGAAAGATAAGAAGGGCTCTGGAAAGAAGAACGTCCGCGGAGTTCGATTATCTTAGCGCCCCCCTTGGTCACGTCCACTTTCATGGTTTCCCATTCTTCTGCCGTAAACGCATCTGTTCCGATCAAGTCGTTCAAAGGCTTGCCGTCAACCTTCACGGCCGAACCGAACACAGCCATCTGCTCGCCGTGACCGCCGTATGTAGCACAACCTGTCACCTTGCTTTGCAACACGCCGAACTTCTTGGCCAACGCGCTCTGCAAACGAGTAGAATCCAAACCGGCCAAAGTCGTCACCTGAGAAGGCTTCAAACCGGAATAAAGCAAGGTCACCAAACCGGTCAAGTCTGCCGGGTTAAAGATGATGACCACATGCTTCACATCGGGGCAATAGGCTTTGATATCCTTACCGAGCTGTTCTGCGATTTCGCAGTTGCCCTTGAGCAAATCTTCACGGGTCATACCCTGCTTACGAGGAGCACCACCTGAAGAAATGATATACTTGGCATCTTTGAAAGCCTCAGCCACATTGGTCGTAGCCGTGATGTTCACATTGTCGAAACCGCTCTGGCGCATTTCTTCTGCCACGCCTTCGGGAGAGAACACGTCATACAAGCACAAGTTTGAAGTCAAACCCATCATCAGGGCAGTCTGTGCCATGTTCGAACCGATCATACCGGCTGCACCGACAATCACCAATTTGTCATTCGTCAAAAATTCCATACTCTGTTTTTTATATATGATACAATTAGAAGTTCTTTATTACGCACACAAAATTAAAGAAAAAGGTTCAGACTTACTAATTAAAAAGCGGAATATTTTTTTTCTTAAACAAGAATAATATATTTTTGTAATGCACAAATGGCAAAACAGTATCATGAATAAAAACATCAATAAAAGAGTAGCCGAATTAAGGCTCCATTTACGGAAAAACGGATTGGCCGCCTATATTTTCCCCAGCACAGACCCGCACCATAGCGAATACCCTCCCGAACATTGGAAAACACGGGAATGGATTTCCGGCTTCAACGGTTCTGCCGGGACGGCTGTCGTCACATCGGACGATGCCGCACTGTGGACCGACTCCCGCTACTTTATCGCAGCGGAAGAACAACTGAAGGACACTCCGTTCCGCTTGATGAAAGAACGTTTGGAGGGCACGCCGTCCGTCACGCAATGGCTGGCGGAGGTTCTTCCGCCGGGAAGCGCCGTGGGCATGGACGCATGGACCAACTCCGCAGACGAAATCCGCACCATCAGGGAAGAGCTTACGCATTGCGGACTGCACCTTGAAATAGCAGACCAACCGGCTGACACGCTGTGGAAGAACCGTCCGGCCCTGCCCGATTCACCGGTCAGAATACAACCACCCGCCTTCGCAGGCCGTAGCATAACCGAAAAACTCGCACTCATCCGCGAGGCCATGGCCGGGCGGCAAGCCGACGGGCTGATTCTGTCCGCCCTTGACGAAATAGCCTGGACGTTGAACCTGCGCGGCTCGGACGTGCATTGTACGCCCGTATTCGTAGCTTACACATGGATTACCCCCTCCCGCTGCACCTTATATATAAATAAGGTGAAACTCACGGAAGAGGTTTCTGCCCATCTGAAGGAATGCGGTGTGGAAACACGGAACTATACCGACATCCTGCCCGATTTGTCTCGTTTTGACGGCAAGCGGATATGGACAGACTGCCAAACCACAAACTACGCCCTCTGCCGCAGCCTGCCCGAAACATGCTCCGTAGTAGACGCGGCATCCCCCGTGGGCTTGCTCAAAGCCGTAAAACATCCGGCAGAGGTGGAAGGCTACCGCCGCGCTATGCTGCGCGACGGCGTGGCCATGGTGAAATTCCTGAAATGGCTCACACCGGCGGTACAGGCCGGAGGACAGACAGAGCTTAGCATCAGCCGTAAACTGGAGGAACTGCGCAGCGAACAGGATTTGTTCTGCGGCAACAGTTTCGACACCATTGCCGGATATGCCCACCATGGTGCCGTGGTCCATTACGAACCTACTCCGGAAACCGATTTGGAACTCCTACCGAAGGGATTATTGCTGCTCGACTCGGGCGCACAATATGAAGACGGCACGACGGATATTACCCGCACCATCGCCCTCGGCCCAGTGAACGAGGAGGAACGCCACGACTATACCTTAGTCTTGAAAGGACACATCCGACTGGCCCGTGCCAAGTTCCCGAAAGGTTGCAGCGGCACGCAACTCGACGCTTGCGCCCGCTATGCCATGTGGCAGGAAGGCATCAATTATCTTCACGGCACAGGACATGGTGTGGGTTCCTGCCTGTGCGTGCACGAAGGTCCTCATCAAATCCGCATGAACTATATGCCGTCCCCGCTCCTCCCCTACATGACCGTGACCAACGAACCGGGCATCTACAAAGAAGGGCGGCATGGCATACGCATCGAAAATACGCAGATCATCTTGCCCTATCGGGAAACCGAGTTCGGCACATTCCTCCAGTTCGACCCACTCACCCTCTGTCCCATCGACATGAAACCGATAGACTGGTCCTTGCTCGACACGGAGGAAATCGAATGGCTCAACCGTTACCACAGCCGGGTGTACGACCAACTGGCTCCGTTGCTCGACCACGAACACCGCACATGGCTCCGCGAAGCGACCCGGCCATACGAACACACAAAACCATCTCAAAAATCATAAAATATGGCATTGATTAAAAAACTCAACGACTTGACTCCCAAGTTCGGCAAACACTGCTACTTCTCCGAAGGGGCAGCCATCATCGGCGACGTCACCATGGGCGACGACTGTACCGTATGGTTTAACGCCGTCCTACGCGGCGACGTACATTTCATCAAAATCGGCAACCGCGTGAACATCCAAGACGGCTCTTGCCTGCATACGCTTTACGGCAAAGCCCCCATCATCATCGGCGACGACGTGACCGTGGGGCATAATGTCACGCTGCACGGTTGCGAAGTGAAAAGCGGTGCCCTCATCGGTATGGGGTCCACCATTCTGGACCACGCTGTCGTCGGTCATGGCGCCATCGTAGCCGCCGGCGCCTTGGTCCTGAAGAATACGGTCATCGGTGACGGCGAGCTGTGGGGAGGCGTACCGGCCAGATTCATCAAGAAGGTAGACCCCGAACAAGCCAAGGAACTCAATGTAGGCTATGCCCAACACTACGTCATGTATTCCGACTGGTACCGCCGTTCGGATGCCCACCCCGAACACACACATTACTGCACCACATCGGAAGAATATGACGAAGTTACCCAACGGTAACACATCAACACGTGAAATCATGAGAAAATTCAAATCCTCTTATTCTATCGGACTGCTATGCACCACATGGTTCATGTCTTTCATCTTGCTGACAGCCGCCGCTACGGCCACCTGCCGGCTGATGAAAGGACAAACCGGCATAGGACTTGCAGTGGCTCTGTACGCCTGTATCTGTCTTGTCATCGTAGCATTCATATATTCCTATTTTAACCAAATCAAACAGGTAGAAGTGACAGCAGACAAGGTTGTCATCAGAAAAGTATACGGTGCCATAACCATCCCCCGAAAAGAAATCCTATATGCCCGCCACAGAAAAACGCTCACCCGTGCCATCAAAAGTTGGGGTGTTTATGGGCTTTTCGGACTCACCGGAGAGTTTTGGGAAGATAAGACAGGACAGTTCACCGTAGCAGTCAAAGACACCCAATCACTGATTGAAATTAAAACATCAAACCAATGTTACGTCGTCAGTTGCGACCGCTATGAAGAGGTGTTGAAGCTGCTGGAACAAACCGAATACCCACTTTAGACTGAAACATAAGGTTATATCCCAACACGGAACTGTACCCCAAAAGTTTTTGTCTAACTTTTGGGGTGCAGTTCCGTATTTGTGCCCACTTTTTTACCCTTAGCTCTACGTCCCTTACATCCTATTTTTGCATTTTCGTCACTCCCCAAGCACATTTTCCCCGGTTTTCATTTGAAAATGAAACCATCGTTACATTCCGTGCAACCAAAAGCACATTCAATATCCGGCAAACAGAATAATTTTACCACCGGTTAATCACACATCATAACCTTATATATAAACAAAAAAATTTAGACATGAAAAAAACAAGTTTTTTTGCGATGTTTCTCATGGCGGCATGCTGCGCAAAAGCAAGTCCGAGAAACGTCGCTGCAAGCTTTCCTGTTTCTCCAAACGACAACGGGGAATTTTCCGAAGAGATAATTTTAGAAAACAAGTTCGACAACGGCAACACCGAGGGTTGGAACATTGAAGGAAAGTGTAAAACATCCAACGGAGTAGTGGAATTCTATGAAAACGCGTTCAATTTCCACCAAACTCGGACAGGGCTATCGAACGGATGGTATCAAATCACAGTCAATGCTTTCGGGCGAGACCAATGTTGTCCTAAACGATTTATAGGTACGATGAATATGAGGTTGTTATAGATAA